>Ga0182015_10001191_pt1 | contig 35280 bp, 29 predicted proteins | sample 712P3MmetaG_FD_120478 | JGI IMG/M metagenome (GOLD analysis project Ga0182015, IMG submission 120478) | Permafrost microbial communities from Stordalen Mire, Sweden - 712P3M metaG | ecosystem: Environmental > Terrestrial > Soil > Wetlands > Permafrost | place: Sweden: Stordalen | collected...
TCGATGACAGAAACACAGGCGAGGGACATCTCGTTTTTGTGGCCGGCGACGTAGGTGGCGAGCGTCGAGGGCGCGAGCGAGGTCCCGGCCGCGCGGGCGGCCAGGGCGTCCTCGTCCACCTGGAACCTGACCAGCGCGGCCCTGTATGCGGGGGTGAAGGCGCCCATGAGCGACTTCCCGCTGCCCGGGCAGGTGCTCGGGGGGGCGGTCGATGTCTCGAGTTGCGAGGTGGCGATAGCCTCCAGGCTCGTCGGCTCGGGGAGCTTCAGACGCGCGACGTCCTGGCGCACCGCCTTGTCCTGGATGAGGATCGACAGCACCTCGGCGCTGAAGGCCGAGTTGTAGGTTCCCTCACCGGCGCCCGTGATGTGCGCGGTGCCGCTTGACTCGATGGCGCACTTGTAGCTGGCATTGGCGTTGATGGCCGCGAGCGCGGCGCGCAGCTGGCCCTGGGAGATCTCCGAGCCGTTGACGACGGCCGCATAAGGAGCAAAGCGGACGTTGCACCCTGACAATCCGAGCGCGAGCGCGAAGATCACGGCGAGGCTTGCGAGTGCGGAGAGTCGCTTCACGGTTCTCAGATGGTAGGGGTCTGGCGAGGCCCAAAGCCAGCCGCGAGGGCCTCGGCGGCGGTAACGGCCGCCGCGTCGGGGTCGGCTGTGGCCGCGACGGTGGTCTCGGGAGGGACGAGCTCGTGCAAAAGCAAGGCGAGCCGGTCGGCGAGATCGGCCCCGGCGGACAGAGGCACGATGATCTGGTCGACCTCCTCTTTCACTATCGCCCGGGGATGCAGCCGGCCGAGACGCACCCGAGCCGAGGCACGCAGGCGGAGCGGGGTGAGGCGAACGACGGCCTCACCGGTGCGACCCGGGCCACCGGCTCCGGGCCGGGTCACCGACGCGGTCACCTCGTTCACCCCGGTGCGGACACACTCGGCCCTAAGACGCCCGACCGCGACGAGCGCCTCCGCCTCGGCAGGCAAGGGCCCGTAGCGGTCCAGCCACTCGGTGCGCAAGTCCTCCACCGCGCCCGGGTCCCGCAGCTCGGCCAGCCTGCGATAGGCCTCGAGGCGCAGGTCCTCGCGCTCGACATAGCCCGGGGGCAAGAAAGCGTCCACGGGCAGGTCGACGGTTATGTCGACGGGGACCCGGACAGGCTCGCCCTTGAGCTCCGAGACCGCCTCGGCGACGAGGCGGACATAAAGGTCATAGCCGACAGCCGCGATATGGCCCGACTGGTCCCGACCGAGCAGGTTGCCGGCCCCGCGGATCTCGAGGTCGCGCATGGCGATCTTGAAGCCGGACCCGAGCTCGGTGTGCTCGCCGATCGTGCGCAGGCGCTCGTAGGCCTGCTCTGAGAGCACCCGGTCCGGAGGGAACAACAAGTACGCGTAGGCGCGCCTGCCGGCACGGCCGACGCGGCCGCGCAGCTGGTGGAGCTGGCCGAGGCCGAGACGGTCGGCCCGGTCGACCACGAGGGTGTTGACAGAGGGCATGTCGATGCCCGACTCGATGATCGTGGTGCAGACGAGCACGTCGTATGCTCCTGCCCAGAAGTCGAGCACGACCTGTTCCAAGCTGCCCTCGTCCATCTGGCCATGGGCGACCGCGACACGGGCATCGGGGACGAGGTCACGCAGCCCGGAGGCGACGTGCTCGATGTCGTGCACGCGGTTGTGGACATAGAAGATCTGCCCCTCGCGCAACAGCTCGCGCCGCAGTGCCTCGGCGACGGCCCGCTCGTCGTGCTCGCCCACATATGTGAGGATCGGCTGGCGCTCCGAGGGCGGGGTGGTTATGAGGGAGAGGTCGCGGATGCCCGTCAGGCTCATCTCGAGCGTGCGCGGGATCGGGCTCGCGGTCAAGGTGAGGACGTCGACGCCGATCGTGAGCTGCTTGATGGCCTCCTTGTGGGAGACGCCGAAGCGCTGCTCCTCGTCGACGACGAGCAAGCCGAGCTTCTTCAATCGCACGTCCGGGGTTAACAGGCGGTGGGTGCCGATGACGACGTCGACCGACCCGTCGGCGAGGCCGTCGACGACCTTTCGCGCCTCGGCCGCGGTCAAAAAGCGCGAGAGGACCTCGACCCGCACCGGGTAGGGGGCGTAGCGCTCGGAGAAGGTCTGGAAGTGCTGCTGGGCGAGAAGCGTCGTCGGGACGAGGACCGCCGCCTGGAACCCGTCCTGGACCGCCTTGAACACGGCCCGCACGGCGACCTCTGTCTTGCCGAAGCCGACGTCGCCGCAGACAAGCCGGTCCATCGGCAAGGGCAGCTCCATGTCGGCCTTGACGTCCTCGACGGCCTTCAGCTGGCCCGGCGTCTCGGGGTAGGGGAAGGCCTGCTCGAGCTCGGTCTGCCAGGGCGTGTCGGGCGAAAAGGCGTGCCCGGGTGTTGTGTGGCGCCGGCGGTAGAGCTCGACGAGCTCTTTCGCGACCTCGCGGACGGCGGCTCTCACTCTTGCCTTTTGGCGTGACCACTCCGCCCCGCCCATCCTGTTGAGCGTCGGCGACTCCCCGCCCGTATAGGGCGTGAGAGCGTCGATCTGCTCGGAGGGCAGGTAGAGCCTGTCCCCGCCGCGGTACTCGAGCTGGAGGTAGTCGCGTTCCGCGCCGCCCATCGACCGCGTCACCATCCCGGCAAAGCGCGCCACTCCGTGCACGTTGTGGACGACGTAGTCGCCCGGTGCCAGGTCGTCGAAGAAACCCTCCGTCGCCCTCGGCCGCGCCCGGGCCTGGCGGTGCGGGCGCCTGCGGCCGGTCACATCCGGCTCGGCGACGATGGCGAGCTTCGAACCCGACAGGACGCCTCCGCGGTCCAGGGCCGCGACGACGATGTGGACCCCCGGGCGGCGGATCTCGACGGCGACCTTCTCCGGCGGCTCGTCGATGAGCAGGCTCGCCGCGAGGCCCTCGCTGTCGAGTACCGACGCCATGCGCTCGGCGCTGCCACGACCGTCCGCGCAGATGACCACGCGGTAGCCCGACGAGGCGAGTTCTGCGAAGCGGTGGGCCAACACGGCCGAGTCGCCCAGCACCGGTGGCCATCCCGAGGCCTGCAAGGCAATGGTGCGGGTGCTCTCGGCGACGGGGAGCAAAGAGGCCACCTTGGCGCCGCTGAGCCGCAGGAGCCGGTCGAAACCGAGGTGCAACCGCGGCATGGCGGCCTCGGCGTCGTCCTGCTTGAGCCCCCAGGTGGTTGCCAGGCTCTCGCTCAGGGCCACCTCCTCGTCCAAGATCTCCGCCGCCCGGTCGCGAAGGCGCCTGGGCTCGACGAGCACGACGCGGGAGCGCTCGTCGAGCAGGTCGGTGAAGAGCCGCTCGGTGGCGCTCAGCCACGGAAGCCAGGACTCCATGCCGTCGAACAGCTCCCCGTCCGCGATCCTGGCGAAGTTGTCCCGGGCGAACGGTGCCGACTTGGACAGCTCGAGGGCGCGTCCGCGCACCTCGTCGGTCAGCACAAGCTCGCGGCAGCCGAACAGCTCGACATGGTCGAGATCGGAGACCGAGCGCTGGCTGGCCACCTCGAAGGCGGTCAGCCGCTCGACTTCGTCGCCGAACAGGTCGATGCGGATCGGGTGCGTCGCCGTCGAGCCGAACACGTCCACGATGCCGCCCCTGACGGCAAGCTCCCCGCGAGCTTCGACCTGATACTCACGGCGGTACCCGGCGCGGACCAGGCGCGCCACGAGAAACTCGGGGTCGAGCTCGGCACCTTGGCGGACGACGACGGGCTCGGCGTCTTCGACCCGCGGGCCGAGCCTTTGCAACAGCGCCCGCACCGGGGCGACGACGATGCAGGGCACTTTCTCGTCGTCGGAGTCGTAGCCGGACGCCGAGCCGTGGCGCATGCGCCACATCGTGCGCAGCCGGCGGCCCATCGTCTCGGTGGCGGGCGAGACCCGTTCGAACGGAAGGGTCTCCCAGGCCGGCAAGAGCTCGACGGCCTCTCGGCCGAGGAACGGCCCGAGGTCGTGGGAGAGCTGCTCGGCCTCGCGAGCGGTCGCGGTGGCCACGAGCACCGTCTCAGCGGAGCTGAGCTGCGCGAGCGCGGCGAGCACAACCGAGCGCACCGAGTCGGGAACCGCGACGATGGCATCGTCGATACCGAGCAGCTCGGCGACGGCGGCCTCGCCGGCGAGCAGGCCCGGGAGGGCCGCGAGCGGGCGCGGGCTCGTCTGGGCCTGGCTCACCCCTTGGTGTTGAACCTGTTCATGGCGGCCTCCAGACCGTCGGTGAGGAGGCACTCGACGGCGTCGGCCGCGACCTCGACGGCGACGGCGATGAGCTCACGGTCTGCCTTCGAGGCGCGTCTCAGCACGTGGTTCGCCCCAGCCGCCGGGCTCGGCGGCTTGCCGACGCCAATGCGTATCCGGGCAAAGTCCAGATTGCGCAAGTGCGACTGCGCCGAACGGAGGCCGTTGTGGCCGGCGGTGCCACCCCCGAGCTTGACCCGGACTACGCCCGGCTCAAGGTCGAGCTCGTCGTGGACGATCACGAGCGACGAAGGGGCGAACACGACAGGGCCGCGGCCGCGGCCGCCGTCTCCCGTTCCGCTCGCCTCCTCAGCACCGAGGTAGCGCTTCACGAGCGCGCGCACGGCGATCCCGGACTCGTTCATGTAGGTCTGCGGGACGGCGAGCACGAGCGCCCGCCCCCCGAGGCGCACGACGGCCGTCTCCGCGGCGAGGCCCTTCTCGGCGCGGAGCCGCTCCGAATGGCGTTTCGCGACGAGGCGCACGGCCTCGGCACCGGCGTTGTGCCGCGTCTGTTCGTACTCGACACCCGGGTTGCCAAGCCCGACGGCGACGAGGTCGGCGGCGGGCACGTTCTGTCGGTCCCCGCCAGCTGAGCGGGAACGGGCGGAGCGGATGTGGCGGAACAGCTTGCCCGCTCTCAGCCCTCGTCGGCAGCGGCCGGCGTCTCGCCCGCGGCACCGGCTTCGGCGGCCTCGACCTCCGGCTCGGCCTCGACTTCGGCGGCACGGGGCATGTGGGCGATGACGACCGGGGCCTCGGGGTCGATGTCAGTGGTCACGCCGGCGGGGAGCTGCAGGTCCGATACCCGCAGGGAGTCGCCGATGTCCATCGAGGAGATGTCGATCTCGATGACGGCGGGGACGTCGCCAGGCTTGGCCTTGATCTGCAGGCTCAGCATCTCCTGGTCGATCGTGCCCTCGACGCGGTGCACGGCCTCGGAGTCGCCGACGAGGGAGATGCGGACCTCAGCGGTGACGATCTCGTCGCGCCGCACGACCTGGAAGTCGACATGGGTCACGGTCTGTCGCACCGGATGGCGCTGGAGCTCCTTGGCGATCGCGAGGTGCGTGGTCTCGCCGATCCTCAGGCTCAACAAGGCATTAAGCCCAGCTTCGGTCGTCAGCGCGGCGCGCAGGTCACGCGCCCCGATGGCGACGGGGATCGGCTCCATGCCGTGGCCGTAGACGACACCGGGGATCTTGCCCCCGGTGCGGAGACGCCCGCTCGGTGCCGAGCCCAGTGGGCGGCCCGACTCGACGTTGAGTGTGATCTCGGCCATGTGACGCTCCTGCGAAGATGAAGGCGGGCTGTACGACAGCGGGCGCGACCATACCTAGGTGCGCTTGCGCTGCAGAACACCGATTGTAGGCGATCGGGCGGGCCGGCTCGGTCGGATCACCTGCGGCGCCCGGCGAGGAGCCGCCCGCAGCCTCACAGAAGGTTCTGGCCGCCGAATATCTCCGAGACCGAAGTGTCCTCAAAGACCGCGCCGAGGGCGTCCGCGATGATCTTGGCCACTGAGATCACCTCGAGCTTGGGGATGCGGCGGTAGACCGGGAGCGGGAGCGTGTTCGTGACGATCACGCGGCTGATCGGGCTCTGGTTGAGCCGGTCGAGGGCAGGGTCGGACAACAAGGCGTGCGTCGCCATGGCCCACACGTCCGTCGCGCCCGCCTCGAAGAGCCGGTAGCCGGCCGCGCAGACGGTGCCGGCGGTGTCGATCATGTCGTCGATGATCACGCAGCGGCGCCCCTTCACGTTGCCGACCACGTCCATCGCCTCGACCTCGTTGTAGCTGCCCCGCGGGCGCCTTTTGTGAACGAGGGCGAGGTCTGTCTCGAGGAGCTGGCTATAGCGCTCCGCGACCTTGACCCGGCCGGCGTCGGGAGCGATGACGACGAAGTCATCGGCGCTGTTCTCGCGCAGGTAGTCCAAGAGCACCGGGGCAGCGGTGAGGTGGTCGACCGGGACATCGAAGAAACCCTGGATCTGGCCCGAGTGGAGATCCACGCTCACGACCCGGTCGACGCCAGCGGCCGAGAGCAGGTCCGCGACGAGCTTGGCGGTGATCGGCTCGCGGCCGGTCGCCTTGCGGTCCTGGCGCGAGTAGCCGTAGTACGGGCAAACGGCCGTGATCCGGTGCGCCGAGGCGCGCTTGGCGGCGTCGATCATTATGAGCTGCTCGAAGATCGAGTCGTTCACGGGCCCGGCATGGGTCTGCACGATGAACATGTCGGCTCCGCGCATCGAGGCGTCGAAGCGGCAGTGGATCTCGCCGTCGGCGAAACGGCGGATGTTGGTCTCACTCAGGTTTATGCCGAGGCACGAGGCGATCTCCTCGGCCAGCTCAGGATGGGAACGGCCCGTGACGAGCTCAAGCCGCCGTTTCGGCGTCATGTCCATCAACTGGCCTCCTTTGCGTGCCGGCAGCACGCGTCCCGAATCCCCCAAAGCCCGCGTGGAGCCTAAGGGCGACCAGGCACGCCGTGCCTCAGCTCGATTGACCTATCCCGGGTCCGAAGAATGGCCCGTGACGCTCCCCGCGCGCCAACCGGGCGCCTTTTTCGAGCACGGCGAAGGGCCCGACGGAGCACCGCTCGCCTATCTGGATGTGGGAGGCGACCGTGTGGCTGAGCTGAGCCGCGGCCGCGACCTCGCAGTCGACGAGGTGGACCGAAGGCCCGAGCACCGCCCCGCGCGCCACGGTCGTGCGGCCCTCCAAGATGACGCCGGGGAGCAAGGTGACGTCGGCCTCGAGGCGCACGGTGGCGTCCAGGTAAGTGGCTGCGGGGTCCCACATCGTCACACCCTGGCGCATCCAGTAGCGGTTGATGCGCTGTCGCAGGTGGGCCTCGGCATCGGCGAGCTGGGCCCTGTCGTTGACCTCCAGGGCCTCGACCGGGTCGGGGGCCACGACGGTGTTGACGGCGTAGCCGGCGTCGTGCAGGACGGCGACGGTGTCGGTCAGGTAGTACTCCCCGAGAGAGTTGTCCGGCCACAGCCGTCGAAGGGCCGGAGCGAGAACGCCCTGCCTAAAGCAGTAGGCGGTCGTGGCGACTTCGTCGATCTGGCGCTCGTCGTCGGTGGCTTCGGGCTCCTCGACGATGCGGGCCACGCGGCCGTCCTTGTCTCGCACGACCCTTGAGCAGTCGGTGGGCTCTGCGAGCCTGGCGGTCAGCAACGTGGCTGCACCGCCGCTGTCCCGATGGCCCTCGACGAGCGCCACGAGGGTGCGCCGCTGCAGCAGGGGTATGTCGCCGGGGAGCACGATGACGTCGCCCTCGTCGAAGTCAGCGGGGCCGTAAGAGCCGAAGAGCCCCGTGAGCGCGATCGCCACGGCGTCGCCGGTGCCACGCGGCTCAGGCTGCTCGACGAACTCGAGGTGAAGGGCGCGCGATGCCTCGGACTGGATCGTCTTTGTCAGCTCGGTCGCGCCCGGGCCCACGACGACCACGACCCGGTCGACTGTCAGCTCGGCCAGGGCATCGAGGACGTAGAGGACCATGGCGCGCCCGCAAAGCCGGTGCAGGGGCTTGGCGGTGGCCGAGTTCATGCGGGTGCCTTCACCCGCGGCGAGGACTATGGCCGACAACGGACGGTGATCCATGCCCTATTGTCCACCCCTTGGCGGACCTCGCCGGCATTTTCCGACACCAAGGAGCAAATCGACCGTGCCATCGCCCGTCGACAACACCGGGGTGCTCGCCAGCTACCTGGACGCGCTGTGGGAGGACGAAATCGTTGGGGCGCTCTCCTCTTATGTCTCCATCAGGTGCATCTCGCCTGACTTCGACCCCTCCTGGGCGGACAACGGAGAGATCGTTCGGGCCGCCGAGCTGCTCTCGCGCTGGGCGGCGTCGCGCCCGATCCCGGGCTGCACTGTCGAAGTCGTCCAGCGCGATGGCCTTACCCCTGTCGTCATCGCCGAGGTGCCGGCGACGCCCGGAGCCGGAAGCGAGCTCGTCACATTGCTCTACGGACATTTCGACAAGCAGCCCCCGCTCGGCAGCTGGCGGGAAGGGCTCGACCCCTTCGTAGCCGTGCGCGACGGCGACCGCCTCTACGGCCGGGGCACCGCGGACGACGGCTACTCCATGTTCGCCGCCCTCGGGGCCCTCGAGGCCCTGGCCGCCACCGGCACGCCGCACGGCCGCTGCGTCTTGCTCCTCGAGTCGAGCGAGGAGAGCGGCAGCACCCACCTCGGGCCGTATCTCGAAGATGTGAGTGCCCGCATCGGCGGCGATGGTCCCGGCCTCGTCGTCTGCCTGGACTCGGGCTGTGCCACCTACGACCGGCTCTGGTACACGACGTCGCTGCGGGGCTCGTTCATCGCCACGCTTTGCGTCGAGGTTTTGACCGAGGGGATCCACAGCGGGCTCGCCGGAGGTGTCGTGCCGTCGTCGTTCCGGCTCCTGCGCCAATTGCTGTCACGCATCGAGGACGAGGCGACCGGGGAGATCCTCGTCCCTCAACTTCACGCCGAGGTGCCCGCCCGCTTCTTAAAGGCGGCCGAGGCGATCACCGCCGAGCTCGCAGTGACCGGCGCCGGCGAGTTCCCCACCGTCGCCTCGCTCGAACTCTCCGGAGAGAATGCCGCCGACCGGCTCATAAGGCGGACCTGGATGCCGGCGCTCGCCCTCACCGGCATGGACGGCATGCCGTCGGTGAACGACGGCGGGAACGTGCTGCGGCCGTTCACGACCGCCAAGTTGTCGCTTCGCCTGCCTCCTTCGGTCGACCCGGACGCGGCGGCCGCAGCCTTGGCCGGCGTCCTGTCGGCCGATCCACCTCAGGGGGCGACCGTGACGGTGACGGTGTCGGGCGCCTCAGCCGGCTTTGTGGCTCCTCCCCAAGCCCACTGGCTGGCTCAGGCGACCGAGGCGGCGTCGCAAGCCTTCTTCGGTCATAGGGCCGGGGCGATGAGCGAGGGGGGCACGATCCCGTTCCTCGCCGAGCTGGCAGGGCGCTTCCCCGCCGCGCAGTTCCTCGTCACCGGGGTGCTCGGCCCTTCGAGCAACGCCCATGGGCCGAACGAGATGCTGGATCTTGCGACGGCACGGCACCTCACAGCTGCCATCGCCTACGTGCTCGCCTCGGCCCCCTAGAGCCTCCCGACCGGTGCCGCGCCGGTGGATCAGGCCGGTTGCCCGGGGTGGAGCACAGGCTTGCACTCCGAGCCGGCGGAACGCCCGTCGCTGGCCGCGAGCGAGCGGTGCAGCACAGCCGAGACCGGCCGAATACCCATCTCCTCGCCCTCGACGGTGGCCGACCCGTCGACGATGAGGCTGTAGCCGCCGTCCTCGATAGCCGGCCAGAGCAGGGTCACGTCCGGGCGCCTCGACGCGTTCGCTCGCGAACGCGTGCCGCCCGCGAGCGCGATGACCCCCTCTTGCCAGCCCACGCGCACGGAGACCGCGTGGGGCCGGCCGTCGTCGGACACGGTCAGAAGGTAGGGGGCGTCCCCGTACTTGGCAGCCTCGGAGCGCAGTTGGTCGAGCCCGACCGGCACGGTCATGGGCGCCATCGTAGGCGCCCGGACCCCAGCGCTCAGCCGGCGAGCACGAGCAGCTTGCGAGCCGTCTTGTAGCCGCGCCGCGCCGAGAGCGCTGCCCAGCTCGTGACGAGCGAGACGCCGGCGAGCGCACCCGCGACGAGTGGCCACCAGGCAGCTATCGAGGTCTCTATCCCTGTCCAGGGACGGACGCCGGCCACCGAGCCGATCAGGTCGGCGCGGGGGATCGGCGGTTGGTGCGACACGCCGATGCCCCATGCGAAAGCGGCCAGCGTCGCGACGAAAACGACGATCGCCATTGCCTGCGCGAGCCACACGCCCCCGCGGAGGTCCCCCACCTGCAGGTCGGCCCTCCTGGCAGCGATCACGACACAAAAGACGCTGAACAGCCATGCCACAGCCACGACGTCCCACGCCACGGCGAGAACCGAGGCGATCAGCGGGTGACCGCCGTGGACCACCCTGTCGAAGCCGAGCACCTCGACCTGTCCCGGCGTGAGCAAGCTCCGCCCCAGCGCGAGCACGATCTCTATGAGGCCACCAAGCAAGGGCGCGGCCAGAAAAAGCGCCCAGCAGCGGCCCGCCCGTCCTCTTGGCGCCCGGTCCGCTAAGCGCCCGACGAGGGCCTATCCGATCAGCAGGAAGAAAACGAGGGAGGCGCCCGCCAGGCTGACGGCCGACATGGAATCGGCAGCAACGCGACCGCCGGCGCTCATCGAGCTCGCCGGCCCTGCCCAGGTCGAATTGCGGAACGAGTGCTGGGTGATCACGTTCGCCAAGAGCACGCCGGCGAGCGCCGGGACGGTCGCCCAGGCGATCGAGGCGCGGGTGCGGTCCCGCCACGCCCCGACGCTCTCGGGCATCCCCGCGGGGCGCAACCTCACCAGTGCCGCGCCGCGGGCGAGATCGAACAGCGCCCCGGCGAGCCGGCGACCCTCAGCGGAGAGATCCTCGAGGAACATCTCCTGGTCCGCTCCGTAGCGCTCGCGCCACCAGCCCGGATAGGCGCGAAGCACCCACCTGACCACGGCCGGCAGCCGGATCGATGCCTGCTCGACGGGGCCGGGCGCGCTCATGCCGGTTCGCCGCCGAGGTGGCCCCTTGTGGATCCGAGCCGCGCCGAGCCGGTGGATGTCACGCGCTCGAGCTCGTGCAGCTGGCCTTTTAGGGCGACCACACCCGCGGCCGTCAGGCGGTAGGGATGCCGGCGGTCCTCCGGCTCTAGCGCCTCGACGAGTCCCCGTTCCTCGAGACGGGCGAGGCAGCCAAACACAGTCCCCGGCCCGATCGTCACACCGGCGAACTCCTCGACGTCTTTCATCAACGCGTAGCCGTGCTTCTCGCCTCCCGCGAGAGAGGAGAGGATCAAAAGGGAGGGATCAGGTTTCGGGAAGGCCCGCTGTCTTATATCACGTCACGATATATCATCTGGCGTAATAGTCAAGGGGCTGGTCGGCTTCCTCGGAGCGGAGTCACTTGACAGCGGACCGCGGCTCGGAAGAGGCGACGACACGGTTGCGGCCCTGGCGCTTGGCCTCGTACATCGCCGAGTCGGCCGCCGCCACAAGTGAACCCGCCCCCATGAGCTCGTCGGAGAGCTGCGCGACCCCGATCGAGACCCGGACCGGCAGCGTGCCAGTCAAGGACTTGAACTCGAGCGTCGCGACACGGCGCCGGAGCACCTCGGCCACGCGCATGGCGGCTTCGAGGTCGGTGTCGGGCAGGAGCGCCACGAACTCCTCGCCCCCGTAGCGCGCCAAGAGATCACCCCGGCGGAGCCGGTCGCGAAGGCCCCGTCCCACCCGCTGCAAGACCGCGTCGCCGACGGCGTGGCCGAGGGTGTCGTTGATGTCCTTGAAGAAGTCGATGTCGATGAAAAGCACGGCGCACAGGGCCGCGTCCCGTCTTGCCCGGCCGATGGCGCGCACGACTGCCGCGTCGAGCGCCCGCCTGTTGGCGAGCCCCGTTAGCGGGTCGGAAAGAGCTTCGGCCCTCACCTGCTCATAGCGCCGTGCGTTTGCCAGCGCGACTGCGCACTGGTCGGCGAAGAACTCGATCGCCTGGACATGCGCGCGATCCGGCAAAAGCCCGTTGAGCGGCTCGTCGACCGAGATGAGGCCAAGAAGGTCCCCGTCGACGTCGCAGATCTGCACCGTCAGCATGTCCTCTGGGTGCCACTGGCCGTCTGTCCATTGCCTCTCGACGACGGGGGTGTTCAGCTTGTCGTTGAGTTCCTTGGGCATCTGGAACCGGCGATGATCGAACAAGTACGAGCGGCTCACCAGCATCTCCGGCTGCATGATCGGTGCGAACTCGCCCAGTGTCACCGGCGTCTCCCGCAGCTGCGCGCCCTCGGCTTCGCTGAGCCCGAAGGCGGCGCCGACCTCGAGGGCACCGTCTGGCGTCCGCAGATAGATCGCGGCCCGCCCGAACCCCCCGGCGGTCGTCATTGCCCTCGCGATCTCGCCCAGTACCTCGTCGAGCGAGTAGTAGCCCCGTACCTGGGCGCTCGCCGCGAGGAGGTCCTCGAGCTGGCGACGCTGTGCCTCGGCGACCACGACCGCGGCATGCTCTAGGGCCCGGGCCCGAACGATCTCGAGGCCGACCACGGTCAGCTCGGCGAGGGTCTCAAGCAAGAGCGCCTCGCTCGGTGACGGGAAGTCGTCGTGCGAAGGATCGCCAGGATGCAAAAAGCCGAGTGCCTCCCCGTCGGCGCCTACGAGCGGCACCAGCACCAGGGCCGCATCCTCCCGTGGGCGCCCTGCAGCGCTCGTCCCTCCTGTGAGCGTGCCCACGCTCACGTCCGCCCGTTCACGCACCGGGTGTCCCGCCGGGACGCTCCAGGTGGCGCCGAGCTTGACGGCGGCCTCCTCGAGAGCGTCGAAGGCTGTCCCGGCAAGCTGGCGACGGCCAAAGCCACGGCCCTCTTTCACACCGAGGCCCGAGACGGCCGTGTAGCGAAAGGCGCCGTCGTCGCCCCGAAGGGCGATGGCAGAGACCTGGCAGCCGAGCTTGTCGCGGGCGGTGACGTTGATCAGGTCGAGGAGCTTGACCTCGTCGGAAAGGTTGCCGAGTGCGCGCGCCAGGCGCAGGACCTCGCGCAGCCCGGCCGCGGCGAGGTCCAGATCGGCCTTTTCCCCGCGCCTCGCGCCCCGATGCTCGCTTGTCATGAAACGAGCCCTCGCATGCTCATCATCGCCGCCTCGGAGACATTGGGTGACCCCACCACCTTCAAGAGCCTGGCCGAAACGGGCTCCACCTGGTCTTAGCTGGCCCGTGTAACGAAGCCGGTGGTTGGGGGGACTGAGCCGCTGACAACGCCAGTTACCCCCAACCAAAGGACAATCTAGTGAAAAAAGCACTCCAGTTGATTTCCGGCGCCGCGCTCACGCTCGGGCTGATAGCCGTTGGAGCAGGTGTGGCCGGAGCCCAGTTCTCCCACCGCCAGTGGCAGTCCCGCCACGACGGTCCGCGAAGCGTGGTCTTCGTGCAGACCGACAACCTCTCGGGCAACCAGGTGGTCGCGTACTACCGGACCCCCGACGGGACCCTTAGCCTCGGTGGCACCTACCCAACAGGCGGCCTCGGCGGCCAGCTCACCGGCTCTGTCGTCGACCACCTCGCCTCTCAGGGCTCGCTCGCCTTCTCGGGCAAGAACAACTTGCTCCTCGCTGTCAACGCCGGCAGCAACACGATCTCGGTCTTCCGGGCCCACAACGACAGCCTCACCCTGCAAGAGGTCCTGCCGTCCGGCGGCTTGTTCCCCGTGAGCGTGAGCGTGAGCGGTGATCTCGTCTACGTGCTCAACGCCGAGAACGGCGGATCGGTGCAGGGCTACCGCATCGTGTTCGGTTTCGTCGTCCCGATCCCGGGCTCCAACCGGGCCCTTGGCCTCGACCCAACGCTCACGCCGCAGTTCACTCACACACCGGGGCAGGTCGCGTTCACGCCTGACGGCTCGCAGCTGATCGTGACCACCAAGGCGAGTGGGAACGACATCGACGTGTTCCAGGTCTTCGGCACCGGTCAGCTCTCCGCCGCGCCCGTGGTCAACTCCGAGTCCGGGGCCCTTCCCTTCGCTGTCAGCTTCGACGCGGCCGGGAACCTGGTCGTGGCCGAGACGGGCATCGGCTCGGTAGTGACGTTCTCGCTCAGTTCTCAAGGCGTGGCGACCGAGCTCGACGCTGTCGCCACCAACCAGGCCGCCACCTGCTGGGTCGCCGCGGTGAACGGCAGGTTCTACGCCTCCAATGCGGGCAGCGCCTCGGTGAGCGAGTTCCAGGAAACCAACACCGGCATCCTCTCGCTGGAAGGCCAGAGCGCCACAGACCCCGGGACCGTTGACGCCGCCGGCTCGGCCAACGGCAACTTCCTCTACGTGCAGACCGGTGGCAACGGAATCCTCGACGAGTTCCAGATCGCGGCGAATGGCACGCTCAGCCCCATCGGCTCAGTCACGGTCGCCGGTGCCGCCGGCGGCGAAGGGATCTTGGCCTTCTGATCACCTGGTTGACCAAAGACGAGCCGTTTCACGGAGAGCTCGTCTAAACGGCTCCTGATCTCGGCACCGGCTGTCACGCCGAAGTGGGTGGCGGTCGGTGCCGAAGCCGTCCCTGGGCTGGCGGGCACGGTCGCGTGGCAGGCTTCGCAGCTTCCTCTAAGGATTGGGGCTCACAATCAGCTGGTGATGAATCTCCTTTCGGTCGCGCGCCGCCGGCCATGGCTGGCCTGCTTGGCCTTCTTCCTGCCAGCCGCGGTGACGCTGACCGGTTGCGGGGGCGGTTCGTCGGCGTCCACGTCCTCCACGACCTCCACGACCGCTCCGGGCTCCGCCCGGGCCGCCACGGCGTCCTTCTCGGCGTATGCCGCTTGCATGAAGAGCCACGGTGTCAGCTTCGGCTCTTTCGGTGGCCGCCGGACCAGCGGGAGTTCGCCGGCCGTTGGCAGCGCCCCGGGCGGGGGTGGCTTCCCGGGCGGAGGCTTCGGAGGCGGAGGCGCCTTCAGCTCCCCGGCGTTCGCGAAGGCCGCTGACGCCTGTGCGAGCCTGCGGCCGACGGGCGGGTTCGGCTCCAGGGCCGGACGCGGCGCCTCGAGCTCGGCGCTGACCGCCTACCGCAACTGCCTCGCGAACCACGGCGTCAGCTTGCCCGCTAGATCGTCCACGAGCGCGAGCTCGGTCCCTCCCACGACACTCAATACCGAGAGCCCAGTGGTTAGAAAGGCGCTTGCGGCCTGTGCGAGCCTGCGACCAGGCTCGAGCACCACGACGACGGCCAGCTGAGTCAAGCCGGCAGCTGGGCCAAGCCGGCAGCTGGGCCAAGCCGGCACGGCTGGCCGAGACCTCACCCACCAGGCACCGGGGGCTCCCAGCTCTGGGTGGGCCGGCGGGCGAGAAGGCTGAACGACAACGGGACGCGGGCCATGCCGTGTGGCATCGTCCAGTGGTGATCACCGTCTTCGACAAGGAAGGAAAAGCGCGGCCACGAGGTCCAGTCGTGTTCGGCGAGCCACTCCAGACACCGTCCGTGGGCAATGACGGCGGTGACCGTCTCGCCGAGCGAGTGGTTCCACGAGTAGTTCCGTGAGCTGGCCAACGGGCGACGGGCGATCGGAGTCGGTGTAGGTGTCCGCAGAGTCGTCCACGTACGGCTCTTCCTCCTCGAAGTAGTCGTTCTCCAACACGAGGCGCTCCTCACGCTTCCTCGGTCGCAATAGGCAACCTAGTTGCATAACCGGTTAATATGGGGGCCTGTGACGGAGAAGTCAGCGGGCCCTTCCCTGTTCGGTGACCTGCTCGCGCTCGGCCGCCGCAGCTGGGTGAACCAGATGGCGGCCCGGCTCGAGCTCCTCGGCCATGGTGACTACCGACGCAGCGACGCCGCGGTGATGCGGCTCTTGGCTCGCGGACCGGTGCCGATCGGCAGGCTCGGGTCGGTTCTCGGCGTCACCCGCCAGGCGGCCCGCAAGGTTGTCGACGGGCTCAGCCAGCGCGGCTATGCGATCACAGAACGCGACGAAGATGACTCACGCAGGCTCAACGTCGTGCTCACGCCGAAAGGCGAGGACTACGTGCGGGCCGTCGTCGCGGTGATCGGGGCGCTCAACCGCGAGCTGGCGGACCGGGTGGACGCCGCGCAGCTCTCAGCAGCCGAGCTGGTGCTGAGGGCCGTGATCGCTGACGGCGCCGACGTCCACGGCCCCAGTGCAACGGCACGGCCCCGGGACTGAGGCCTGCTTCACCTTCAGCGATGTGCCCGGTCGAGCCACTTGTCGACGGCCACGGGCTGCCACGCGACGAGCTTGTCGACCATCGACACCACCTCGTTGTCGATCACAACCATGTCGCGATGCTCTGCCCGTAAGAAGCGCTGCCCGATGGCGGACTCGAAGAAGGCCAGCAAAGAGTCAAAATAGCCGTTGACGTTGAGGATGCCGCACGGTTTGGTGTGGATCCCGAGCTGGTTCCAGGTCAGCACCTCGAAGAACTCGTCCAGGGTCCCGAACCCGCCCGGCATCATGACAAAGGCGTCGGAGCGGTCGGCCATGGCCGCCTTGCGCTCATGCATAGTTGCCACGACCTCGAGCTTCGTGAGGCCGACGTGAGCCACCTCCCTCGCCTCAAGGGCGCGGGTGATGACTCCGTGAACGACGCCGCCGGTCCCAAGGGCGGCGTCGGCGAGCACGCCCATGAGCCCTACGCGCCCGCCCCCGTAGACGAGGCGCATCTGGCGACAGGCCAGCTCGCGGCCCAAGGAGGCGGCGGCCTCGGCAAAGGCGGGGTCGAGCCCAGGGCTCGACCCGCAGAAGACCCCTACAGAGGAAATGGTCACCGGTATGCTCGCCTTCTGACGGCTAAGTACATCAGACCATAAGTACGGGCACGTGTTTGGGTCCACCAGGGAGAGTCGTACAACCCACTCCTAGCCTGCGGGCATGGCGATTCATGGTGGGCACGTCCCCGAAGGCCACGTGATCCGCAGCTACCGGATGAAAGTGATGTCAACTCGCGCCAAGCACCGCCGGGCCACGGGCCTGCTCGTAGCCGGCGAGGACGCCTGGTCGTTCTGCATCGACCGTTTCCATGAACGCATCCGGGCCCGGCTCCCCAACGTCAAGCGACTCGCTTTCACAGAAACGACGAAGTCCTCGGCGAGCACCTAGGCCCAGCGGGCGAAGCTCGAGGCTCCAGGCGGCCGGTAGAAGGCGTTGTTGGGCTCGACTGGGGAAAAGTGGTGCCGAACAACTGGCATCAGCCTATGGGGTACCCCGGGTCGCGCGAGCCCACCGCCCGATGATGCCAGGCGCCCTCAGGCAGTTCGTGGGCGCGCCCCGACCTGTCCGACTGCTCGCGCTGCTGCCTCGACGGCGCCGAGGGCACAGCTGTCGAGGTCGGCGCCTTTTAGCCATGCGGCGAGAAAGCCGGCGCAGAACGCGTCCCCGGCGCCGGTCGAGTCCAAGATGGGCGACGGTTGCGCCTCGAGCCTCAGCAGGCCTTTGTCGCGAGCTGCGACGAGCGCGCCGCTGGGGCCGAGCTTCAATGCCACGACTCCGTAAACCTCGAGCAAAGCGGTTGCGATCTCTTCCGGATCGTCGCGTCCGGTGAGCAAGCGTCCCTCGTCGAGGTTCGGGAAGGCGAACTTGGCTCCCGTCGTCCAATGCAAGAACTGTTCGCCTCCCACCTGGGTAAGTCCAGCCGCTGAGGCCGGATCGACCGAGGTCGCGATGCCGGCGGCGGCCGCCAGGGAGCACAGCTCGAGAACCGCGGAGCGGCTTTCGGATTCGAAGAGCTGGTAGCCGGACAGGTGCAAGAGCGCAGCGTGCTCCAGCACGCTCACCGGGAGGTCGGCGGCGCACAGAGCGCCGTTGGCTCCGCGATCGGTGAACATGGACCGCTCGCCGTCGGGTGACACCATCACGACGATCGTGCCCGTGTCCAGCCGAGGATCGGGAACTATCAAGGCGTCGACGCCTAAGCTTTGCAGACGGCCGCGGTGGTAGGAGGCGTCCGAAGCCCCCGCCCGGCCCACGAAGCGGACCGGCGCGTGCAGCGCAGCCAGCCAGGCCGCCTGGTTCGCGCCGGACCCACCGGGTGACTTGTCTATCTGGGACGGGGTGTCGGTACCGAACGCGGTCGGCCCGCGGGGACGGACGATCAGGTCATTGATGACATCACCAATGACAACAATGAGCGGCTCGCTCACGCGTCGGCCGAGGCCCAGGCCCGCGCAATGCGGGCGGCCAGCGCCACGTTGTTGCGCACGGCCCAGATGTTCGCCTCCAAGCTGGCTCCCCCCGAGGCGACGTAAACGTGGTCGAGGAGGAAAGGTGTGACTGCCTTGCCGTGGATGCCCTCCCTCTCCGCCGCGGCGAGCGCGTCAGCCAGCAGCGCGTCGTGGGTCTGCGGGTCGAGCTGGTGCTCTAGCGGCACCGGGTTGGCCACGACGATGGCGCTCGTGAGCTCCAGGCGATCGGCTGCCTGCATGACGGCCACTATCTCGTCCGGCTCGAAAACGGCCCACTCGATGTCGTTTCCGGAGTCGGCTACGTAAAAGCCTGGGAAGCGTAACGTCTGGTAGCCGATCACGGTGACCCCGAGCGTCTCCAGGCGCTCGAGGGTCGCAGGCACGTCGAGTATCGACTTCACCCCGGCGCAGACGACCGTTATCGAAGTCCTTGCCAAGGCGCCGAGGTCGGCGGACTCGTCGAAGGTCTCGCTGGCGCGGCGATGGACCCCCCCGATCCCTCCCGTGGCAAAGACCCGGATGCCCGCGAGGCGAGCGAGCGTCGCCGTAGAGGCCACCGTCGTGGCTGCGTGACGCGAGGCCGCCACGGCGAGGGGAAGCTCGCGGACGCCGACCTTGGCCACCTCCGAAGCCATGGCGAGGGTCTCGAGCTGGGATGCGTCCAGCCCGACGGTGGCTTGACCGTCGGGCACGCCGACGGTGGCCGGCACGACCCCGGCGGCACGCAGCATCGCCTCGAGCTCCATGGCCACCTCGAGGTTGCGCGGCCTCGGCAGGCCGTGGCTGATGATCGTCGACTCGAGAGCCACAACGGGAAGACCCTGCTCGAGCGCCGCTTGCACCTCCGGCGCGACCCTCAAGGGCAATTGGTCAGTCATGCCAACCATGATCTCGCGTTCTTGGCCGGCACCGGAAGTCGAGCCGTGCGGACGCCTTGACGGCGAGCGGGTGGCCGCCCGGTGCGGCCGTGACCCGGCTGCCAGGCCTCCGCCGGTCCGTGAGCTGGCTCTCTGTGCGACGCGCCCCTGGCCATATCGGGCTATGTGCGCGATACTCATCGCTCACGGCACCCCCGGGGGGCCGTCGGGTCGGAGGTGCGAGGAAAATGAGACATCCGATCGCAGCGTGGCTCACGGCCGTCGCTGTGATACTCACCATGGTGGGCCTACAGGCTCAGGCGGCCGCTGCAAGCCCTGTGTCGTCAAGGCAGGCGGCAAGCGCGGTGTCGCCCTGGTCTACCGGCGCGCTCGCCGAAACGCCGCAGGGCGACTTGACCTCGGTCTCGTGCCCAGTTGCCGACTATTGCGCCGCAATCGACAGATTCGGCAACGTCGTGACATATGACGGCGTGAACTGGAGCGCCCCGGTGCTGGCCGACCCCGACACGGGTGGCCTTGGCTCTCCGATCATCTCTTGCGCATCCTCCAGCTTCTGCGTTGCCCTGGACCAGTTCGGCAATGCCGTCGTCTACGACGGGAAGAGCTGGGGCACGCCCACCTTGATCGACCAGAACCGTGGCCTCAGCTCGGTCTCGTGCGTATCGGCGACGTTCTGTGTCGCGGTCGACCTCTATGGCGCTGCCTTCATCTACAACGGGACGAGCTGGACCGAGTCGTCCGAGCACATCGGCAATGGCGCCCAGCTCAACTCGGTCTCGTGTGCCTCCGCCCGGTTCTGCGTCGCGGTCGACAGGATCGGGGACTACATCGTCTTCAACGGCACGAGCTGGCTGGCGGCGACCGAGACCGACGGCCACGATCTCACCGCAGTGTCGTGCTTCTCCGCCTCGGCGTCTTCGACCCCCTCCGCGAACTTCTGCGGTGCGGTCGACACCGCGGGCGACGCCATCGTCTTCAAAAACGGCGCCTGGAGCAGTACGCCGGTCCTCATCGACGGAACCGGGATCCTAAGGTCCGTGTCGTGCTTTTCGGCGACGTCGTGCGTTGCCGTGGACGACAACGGGACCGCGTTTCAGTACGCCTCGGGCACCTGGAGCACCGACTTGGTGGACGCCAGCGGTGGTGGCTTCAACTCGGTGTCGTGCGATACAGCCGGGATCTGTGCTGCGGTCGACTTCGAGGGCAACGCCCTCATCTACGGCGGCACGTGGAGCACACCGAGCTCGGTCGACCCGACGAGCACGGTCGGCTTGAGCTCGGTCTCGTGCCCATCGACGACCTTTTGCGCCGCGTCTGACATTTCCGCGGACGTGCTGACCTACAACGGAACGAGCTGGGGCCCGCTCAAGGCGATCACCGGGTTCGGCGCCGAAGGCAACAGCTACGTGGCGTGCGCATCATCGAGCTTTTGCGCCGCGGTCAATAGCGCCGGCCAGGCGACGATCTACAACGGCACGGGCTGGAGCACACCGGTCTCGATCGACGCCTCGGCGAATTCGCTCTCGGCTGTGTCGTGCGCAACCGGAATCTGCGCGGCCGTCGACAAGACAGGTCACGCAATCGTCTACAGCGGCACAAGCTGGGGCACGCTGACTTCGATCGACCCTTCGCAGAGCCTGGCGTCGGTCTCGTGCACCTCGTCGAGCTTCTGTGTAGCCGTGGACAACGACGGCAACGCCCTCACCTACGGCGGCACGAGCTGGACCTCCGCCGCCATCGACGGGACCAAGCCCTTGACGGGTGTCTCGTGCACCTCGTCGAGCTTCTGTGCCGCAGTTGACGACGCCGGCAATGCCGTCGTCTACGGGGGCACGAGTTGGACCGTCACCTCCGTCGACGGCACGACGGCTCTCACGGCCGTGTCGTGCACCTCGTCGAGCTTCTGTGCGGCGGCGGACGGCGGCGGTGCCGCCATGACCTACGACGGGAAGAACTGGAGCTCGCCGATCCAGGCCGACTCCTACGAGGCCAATATAACCGGCCTTTCCTGTGCCTCATCGGACTTGTGCGTCGCGGTGGACGCCCGGAACTACTCCTTCTTGTACGCCCCCACGGTGACGAGTATCAACACGAGCGGCTTGCAGTCGATCGTCGGCCTGCCCGTCGATATCACGGCGCAGGTGACGAGCAACCTGGCATCGAGGACGCCGTCGGGGAGCGTCAAGGTGTCCGACGGCATCCAAAGCTGCACGGCCACCCTTGCCGGCTCGGCAGGGATCGCTACGGGGACCTGCTCCCTCACCGAGCAAACTGCTGGGACCTATGACTTCGTCGCCACTTACGGACCCAACAGCGAGTTCGGCGCCTCCAACTCGGCGTCCGCCTCGCTCACCGTAGGAAACGCGAATTCCACTACGGTCCTCGCCTCCTCGGCGGCGAAGGTAACCTACGGGCACGAACAGCTCGCGACGGTCTCGGTCACCGTCAGCCCGCAGTATGCAGGGTCCATACCGACAGGGCCGGTCGTGCTGGAGGCGTCCGCGACGACGCTGTGCTCGGTCACGCTCCTGGCCGGCACCGCCAAGTGCACGTTGCTCGCCACGCAGCTCGCCGTCGGCACCTACCGCCTCGTCGCCACCTACGGCGGAAGCGCCGACTTCTACGGTTCGGCGTCTCTCCCAACCACCCTCACTGTCGCCAAGGAGTCCGCCAAGACGACGTTCAAGCTGTCGGCCGGAAGACTCACCGACGGTCACGAGCGGTCCGAGACCTTCTCGGTCACGGTGACTGCTCAGTTCCAGGGCACGATACCCACCGGTAAAGTCCAGATCAGGCGCGGTTCGACGACGCTTTGCACGATCACCCTCTCCAAGGGCGCGGGCTCGTGCCGGCCAGCACCGAGCAAGCTCCGCGCAGGGAGCTACCGGCCCTTCGCCTACTACGCCGGCAGCACCGACTTCTCGAGTGCATATTCCTCCAGGAGGACCCTCACCGTCAGAACCTGACGGCACCTGGCGCCGACACGGGCGTCGCCGAGGCTTGCTCAGATGCGCTGGTTCGGCGCGGTCGCGCCGCGGCGCCAGAGGCGCCGCGGCCTTGGTCTAGGGTTGCCGGTGCCTCATTCGAAAGCGAGGGATCATGTCGAAATGTCGGCGCGTTGGTCTGGTCGCGGTCGTCCTCGCGGCCTCGTGCTCGATCGGCGCCTCCGCGGCGCCCTCGAGGGCTCAGGCCGCCGTCCCGAACCGCCTCGTTCTGCTGGACTCGAGCGCGAGCCCGACACTCCCGGCACACTCGATCTCCCTCGGGGCGCTCGGCTCGTCGGCCGAGCTCCACGTCGAGGTCACGCTCAAGCTTCCCCATCGTGGCGCGGTGTCCGCGTACTTGCAGGCTCTCTCCAACAAAACCTCACCGGACTATCGCCGCTTCCTCGCAAAGGGCCAGTTCGGCGAGCTCTTCGGGCCCTCCTCGACCGAAGTCGCAGCCGTCGACGCCGTGCTACGCGCGGACGGCCTCCATCCCGGGCCTGTCAGCTCGAACCACGTCATGATCCCCGTGAGCGCGCCGGCACCGGTTCTCGACCGGGCGTTCCACGTCAGCCTCGAGCGCTACCGGCTGCCGGGCGGCCGCCAGGTCTTTACGGCCCTGTCGCCTCCGGGCATCTCGAGCGCCGTCTCCTCCGACATCGAGAGCGTGCTCGGGCTCAACGACCTCGTCCAGCTCCACAGCTTGCTCGCTCGCACGAGCACTGCCGCCAAGCTGGCTCCCCGCTCGGCCCGGCTCCTCCGTTCGGTGGCAGGCGAGCCGAAGCCATGCGACGCGGCCATAGCCGCCGCCGAACACTACGGCAGCCTCACAGCAAACAGGTTCGCGTCCTACTACGGCCTGACACCGCTTTACGCCCTCGGGGACTTCGGCCAAGGCGTCCACATCGCTCTGGCGGAGTTCGAGGCCAACCTGCCTAGCGACATAGATGCCTACAAGGCCTGTTACGGAGTCCACACGACCGTGAACTACATCGTCGCAGACTCGCCCGGCCCCGCTGCGGGCCCGGGCAGCGGTGAGGCGGCGCTCGACATCGAGAACGTCGTCGGCCTCGCCCCGAGAGCGACGATCGACGTCTACCAGGGTGCGTCCTCTCCGGGGTCGAGTGACATCTACAACGTCTACTCCGACATCGTCACCACCGACATCGACCAGGTCGTCGCGACCGGATGGGGACTGTGCGAGCAGGACATCGAGGCCGCCAGCGGCGGGGCCGCTTTCTTGAGCTCGGAGCAGGCCTTGTTCGCCCAGGCAGCCACCCAGGGCCAGACCGTGTTCGCGGCGGCCGGGGACTCCGGGTCGTCGGGCTGCTACCCGAATTCGGGATCGCCGAGCGCGGACTCGCTGTCTGTCGACGACCCGGCCAGCCAGCCGAACGTGATCGGTGTGGGCGGGACCTCCATCGGAGCGACCGCTGAGACGGTGTGGAACGACTCGAAATCCACTGACGGAGGTGCCGGCGGCGGCGGCGTGTCGACCATCGAGTGCATGCCCTCTTACCAGCCCCAGTCGACGAGCTCGGGGAAGTCGAACACGGCCGGGCTGATCACCTCCGACTCGGTGAAGGCGACGAGCTGCGCTTCTGGATACATGCGCGAGGTGCCCGACGTCTCTGCCGACGCCGACCCGGACTCGGGGTACGTCATCTACTGGACCCCGGACTCCCGCGGCGACCAAGCCGCCTGGCTGGGGGGCCTCGGGGGCACGAGCGCCGCCACACCACTGTGGGCTGCGATCGCGGCCCTCGTGGACTCGTCACCGTTCTGCGCCGATTACGGGTCGACGGACCCGGCCTCGCAGACGATGCTGTCGAACGACGCCACCGGGCTCATGGCCGAGACCCTCTACTACCTCGCCGACTCTCCGTACGCCTCGTTTGTCTTCTACGACATCACGAGCGGGAACAACTACTTCTCGCCCGCTGGCAAGAGCGCCAACGCCGGCGGGCTCTACCCTGCTACAGCCGGTTACGACATGGCGAGCGGGTTGGGCTCGCCATCGGTCGCGTATCCTGACAACTTCGTCCCCGGCCTAGCCGCGCTCATCTGCGCGGTGACGGCAACCAAGCTCACGTCGACGAAGATCTCCAAGGTCTCGCCGGGGTTCGGGCAGAGCACGCACTCAACGAGGGTGCGTATCTCCGGCTCGGGCTTCATGCCCATCAAAGGGGCCGACGTGTTGAAGCTCGGGTCGAAACTGATATCGGTCTCCTGCACCAGCACGACGCGGTGCACGGGCGAGCTCCCGGCCACAAAGGCGGGGTCGGACGATCTCAGGATGATCGTCGAGGCGCTCACCGAGTCTCCCCTCGCCGTCGCCGATCGCTTCGTCTTCGCGGGAGTACCTACAACAACGAGGGTCCGGCCCCTGTCCGGGGCGGCGGCCGGGGGCACACTCGTCACGGTGCACGGGACAGGTTTCGTCGGGAAGGTGACCGTGCGCTTCGGGCCGAAGAGCGCCTCCCACCTCCACGTCTACTCGCCGACGCGCCTCACGGTGTGGGCGCCGGCGGGTTCGGGCACGGTCCATGTGCACGCGCGCGCGCTAGGCGGCTTCAGCAAGCAGACCGCCGTCGGTGTCTACCGCTACCTCCCGCCCAAGCCCAAGCCGTGACCGGTGAAGGCCGCCGCGGGCCAAAGGTCCAGTCTCCTCCCTCCCGCTATACCACAGGGGGTATAACTCTCAGGCGTATGTGCCGAAGTGCCGACCGAAGTCGTTCGGATCGGCCTTCGACAACGTCGCGCCCTTAGAGCCCATCGCGTGATGACGCTGTCGCCCTTCCGCTTAATCAAGTGAATCGATAGAAAATAAGGCCTCCGGGTGTCCTCGGTCATCAGCCGCCTGGCCCGTAAAGTTGCGGCTCGCTAAGGTCGGCGGGATCAAAATCGGTGCGTGAGGAGGACAGTGATCAAGCTTCCCGTTCCGCTGGTCGGTGACGGGACGCTCGCGCCCTGCACCGACGGACAGCGGCGTCCCTACCTCGGTCTCGACGCCGCCGCGTCCACGGGAGCACTCGAGTCCGTCCTGCGCCGAGTAGAAGAGTTCCTCCCTTGCTATTCGAGCGTCCACCGGGGGGCCGGTTACAAGTCGCAGATGGCGACCGAGGCCTACGAAAAGGCGCGAGCCGCGGCAGTTTCGTTCGCTGGCCGTGACGGCCGTGACGACGTCGCCATCATTTGCCGCAACACCACGGAGGCCATCAACCACCTTGCCTACCGCTTGCGCTTGGAGCCCGATGACACGGTGCTAACGACTGTCGTCGAGCACCATGCGAACCTGTTGCCTTGGTCTCGCGCCGCAAGGTGCCGCTATATCGAGTGCCGTAGGGATGGGACCTTCACGACCGACGACGTGGCAGCTGAGCTCGACCGGTCCCCGAGACCGCGCTTGTTGGCCATCACGGCCGCGTCGAACATCACCGGATGGGTTCCCCCAATCGACGAGATCGGCGAGATCGCTCATGACAGGGGCGTACCGGTCGCCGTCGACGGTGCCCAGCTCGCGCCTCACCGTCTCTTGCCCCACGAGGCGGACTTCGTGGCCTGGAGCGGCCACAAGATGTACGCGCCCTTCGGCGCAGGCGTTCTCATCGGCCCTCGTGAGAGCTTCACCGAAGGTGACCCGTTCCTGGTCGGCGGTGGTGCGGTCGACCTCGTCGGGCTCGACGAGGTTGTCTGGACCGCGCCGCCTGACCGAGAGGAGGCCGGCTCTCCGAACGTCGTCGGGGCCGTTGCCCTGCACGGAGCCATCGACACGCTCGGCGAGATCGGCTGGCCTGCGATCACCGCCCATGATCGCCATGTCGGACGGCTCCTTCGCGAAGGCCTGGCCGCCATAGCCGGCGTGCGCCTCCTTGGGCCGGATCTCAGCACCGACACCTTGCCCGTGGCAACCTTCACTGTCGAAGGCATGCCGCATGCACTCGTGGCTGCGCGGCTGTCCGCCGAAGAGGCCATCGGCGTCCGCCACGGCTGTTTCTGCGCCCATCCCTACTTGATGCGGCTCCTCGGCCTCGGCGACGACGAGGTCAGCCAGTTCCGCGACGAGGTGCGCCGGGGCGACCGTCGCCGGGCTCCGGGGGCTGTGCGCGCAAGCGCCGGCATCAACACGACCGAGGCGGACATAACCCGTCTGATCGAAGCCGTAACAAGGATCGCAGCCGATGGGGAGCCCCCCGTCGCCTACTTCCAAGACCCGCGTACCGGCGATTTCTTCCCGGACCCGGAGCACGCCCCCTGGCTCATTGACTCCCGGTTCCCAGGGTCGTCCTGCTCGCCGGGCTAGGGCATTTCATGGGCGGCGACCTGCCTGCCCGACATTGCGCGGTCCGGGATCGGCCCGGCCGCTGGATTATACCCTACTGGGTATACTTCGAACTGGCACACACCGCAGGTTCCGCCGGCGGACGGCGAAAGGAGTCCAGTGCAACTTCCCGAGGATGTTGTTGACGATGTGCGCAAGCGACTGCGTCGAGTCGCTGGCCAGGTCCAGGGCGTGGAACGCATGCTCGGAGAGGGCAGGGAGTGCCGCGACGTGGTGACGCAGCTGTCTGCGGCCTCCAAAGCGCTCGAGCAAGCCGGATTCCGGCTCCTCGCAGCCGGTCTGACCTACTGCGTCGAGCACCCAGAGCAAGCCGAGGCGGACGGCTACCCGATCGAGGCTGTGCAGAGAATGTTCATGAAGCTCGCCTGACTCAGCTCTGTCGAGACCGGACGGCCCGGATGAGGGCATCGATCGCCGTCGCCTCGCCATCATCGGTGACGACGTTTCGAGTCACCCGTTGCGCCCGCACGATCTCCAGTCCGGAGATGTCCTCGGCGATCTCCTCTAGCCGGTAGAGGACCGCCGGGTCCTTCGGCCCGCCGGCTCCGTGCAAGATGTTGGAACTGTCGTGGCCCACGACGAGAAGCACCCCGCCGGGAGAAAGCGCCCGTTTCGCCTGTGCGAGCGCCTTTCGGCGCTGAGCCGAGGGTAAGTGGAGGTAGAGCACGAGGACTAGGTCGAACGAGGCCGCAGGCGGGGTCCACTCGACGACATCGGCCTCGACCCAGTTCACCTCGAGGCCGAGATTGGTGCACTGGAGCCTTGCTTTGTCCAATCCCACCCGGGAGAAGTCGACTCCGGTCACCTGCCAACCCCGCGAGGCGAGCCAGAGAGCGTTGCGGCCCTCGCCACAGGCAAGGTCGAGTGCCCGGCCCGGGGAAAGCGGACCCACCTCCTCGACGAGGAAGCGATTCGGCTCGGCCGTCCAGACCAGCTCGGGCACCCCGTAGCGCTCGTCCCAATGTTCCCGGCTCACATGACCTCCCGACCCGGCACGACAGTGTCCCGCCCGTCAGATTAAGCCCGCGACTCCGAGCGGTCGCAGTCCAGGTTGTCTCGACCTGGTCATAGCCTCTGGGGTATGTGGGAATTGCGACCGTCAACGCCATTTAGAAAACGGGTATATCCCGTCGAGTATTCCCACGTCCGAGCTCGTGCCGTGACCCGGGCCAGCTGACCGTCCGCGTGCGGGCCGGCCTCCGGGCCCGGTGACGCCTGGCGAGGACGCAGTTGCATCTCGAGCCCCGGCCGAGGCGCCTTGACCGGCCCATCAACCAGGCGCCCGCGATGGGGACAGTCCGGGCGAGGAGCGGCGAAGGTGGCGCCGGGCCGACGAATCACGTCGGCTGCGCCTGACATAGTGCCGAAAGACCCTATTTAGCCCCTGGCCTGGGTATTAACGTTTTTTCAGAACTTCAGACACGCGGCCATAGAGTCCAAATCAGGCTCCTAAACCTCAATGAAGAGATGGAGACACTATGTTGCTTGAACCACCTACTGTGGTTTCCCAGAATGAAATCACGCTGAGCGTGCGAGAGATCGAGCCGCTCCTGCAAGCGCCGCCGATGGACATTATGCCCTGGCCCGGCGCCACTATCACCCTGAAGGACGGCCGGACAATGTACATCCGTGAGGCGACCCTTGCGGAAGCTCCGGCAATGATGGGATATATGAAGCGTGTCATGGAGCAGGACCACGACTTCTACGACGTGGTCGGGGCACGGGTGCATGCAGAGATCGCAGGTTGGTACCGCAAGCGGCTTAAGGATCCGTACCACCTCCTCGGCCTCATTGACGGAGAATGGGTTGGCTTCGCTAACGGGCGGCTAATGAACGAGGATATAAACATCAGCCTGCACACCATGGCGCTCGCCCGCGGTGGCCGCATCGGCGCCATCATGTATTACGTCAAGACTTATTACGCCTTCGAGATCCTGAACAACAAGGAGTTCTGGGCGACCTACGAGAGCTACAACGGCTGGCACCGGTGGGGCCTCGGCATGGCGCAACCCTCCTACCCCTGGCCTGAGTACCAGCACGAGCTGGGCGGGGCGCGGGTGTACTACGTCACGAAGAAATACTGGGACGCGGTCGTCAAGGACTACGTGCACCAGATGGTCGGCGCCGACTTGAACTTCGACGTGCCTGCCGAGATCGTCAAGGCGAACGAGCACCTGCAGATCCCACGAGACGTGACCGTGTAGTCATGCCTGTCGCAGGGAAGCCCGCGAGCCCCCTCAAAGACACCGCCCTTATGGAGGTGACGATCGAACGGGAGATCGCGGAGGTCATCCGCGGCAGCTACGCACAGGTCGCCGACGCGCCCGCCAAACGGCGTATCGGCGCCGCTGAACTGCTCTCCGAAGTGCTCGACCCGGACAGCTTCGTCAGCTGGGACGACGATCTCGTCGCCATTCCGGCCGGCCCCGAGTACCTGGACCAGCTCGCCCAGGCCAGGGAGTCGTCTGGTCTCGACGAGGCCGTCATAAGCGGGGAAGGGACCATCCGGGGACGCCGCGTCTGCGTCGTAGCCTGCGAGTTCGCCTTCCTGGGCGGGACCTTGGGGGTCGCGGCAGCAGAACGGCTCACTCGGGCGATCGAGCGTGCCACAGCCGAGCGGCTCCCCCTCGTCGCCTCGCCGGTCTCCGGCGGTACGCGCATGCAGGAGGGCACCGTCGCGTTCTTGCAGATGGTCAAGATCGTGCAGGCGCTCGTTCAGCACCGTCACGCCGGGCTCCCCTACCTCGTCTACCTACGGCACCCGACCACCGGGGGGGTCTTTGCCTCCTGGGGGTCCTTGGGCCAGCTGACCGGGGCACAGCCCGGCGCCCTGATCGGGTTCCTCGGTCCGCGCGTCTACGAGGCGCTCTACGGGGACAAGTTCCCAGAGGGCGTCCAGGTGGCCGAAAACCTCTACCGCCTCGGCCTCGTCGACGCCGTGCTGGCGCCGGAGGACCTCGGCCAGATAGCGGCGCGGGCACTCGACGTGATGTGCGCGACGCCCGAAACTGTGCCCGCGGCGGTGGCGCCGCCTGAAGAGGAGATCGACGACGTCCCTGCCTGGGAGTCGATCGAGCACACCCGGCGGCCTGAGCGTCCGGGGGTCGAAGAGCTCCTCCGGGCCGCCTCGCACTCGGTCACGATCATGAGCGGGACCCAAGAAGGCGAGCGCAGTGGCGGTCTCATCTTGGCGATGGCCAAGTTCGGCGCCGCGCCGTGTGTGGTCGTCGGCCAGGACCGCCTCTTCCCGCGAGAGGGGCGCCCGCTCGGTCCCGGCAGCCTGCGCGAGGCGCGCCGCGGCATGAGCCTGGCCGCTGAGATCGGGCTGCCGCTGCTCACAATCATCGATACGCCCGGCGCGGCACTGTCCAAGGAAGCCGAAGAGGGCGGCCTCGCCGGTGAGATCGCCCGCTGCCTGGCCGACATGGTGATGCTGCCCGTGCCGACGGTGTGCCTGCTTTTGGGAGAAGGGGCCGGTGGCGGTGCTCTCGCGCTGCTGCCGGCCGACCGGGTAGTGGCCGCCCAGCACGGCTGGGTGGCCCCGTTGCCGCCCGAAGGCGCCTCGGAGATCCTCTACAGGACCGTCGAGCGTGCTCCCGAGCTCGCCGCCGCACAAGGTGTGCGGTCGGCCGACTTGGCCGCGGCCGGGATCGTCGACCGGATCGTGCCCGAGCGTCCCGACGCCGCCGAGGAGCTGCGGGAGTTCCTCTCCCGGCTCAGCGTCGCCCTCGAGTACGAGCTGACCTTTCTGATCCACCAGGACAAAGCGGAGCGTCTCGCCGCCCGCCACCAGCGGTACCGCAACCTAGGCCTACATCCGAAGAGTTAACGAAAAGGAGTTTCGAACACCATGCTGCAGCCAATTGAAGTCAGGAAGGTGCTCCTTCAAAAGGTGACCGACGCGTCCGGGTTTGAGGAGCTCATCGAAAAGGGCGTCTTCAAGGCCGACGACGTCGTCGGTGTCATCGGCAAGACCGAGGGCAACGGCGGAGTGAACGATTACACGCGCCTTTTGGCCGACCGGGCGTTTCGCGAGGTCCTCGTGGCCAAGGGAACCCGGAGCTGGGACGAGGTAAGGCAGATCCCCCTTGCTTGGTCGGGCGGCACTGACGGCGTGCTCAGCCCGCACGCGACCGTCTTCGCCAAGATCCCTGCCAGCCAGGCTCCGGTGACCGACGAGCCCCGCATTTCGGTCGGGGTCGCGATGAGCGAGCAGATCCTCCCCGAGGAGATCGGTCACGTTGCGATGATCGAGAAGGTCGCCGCCGGAGTGCGCAAGGCCATGGAGGTCGCCGGCATCACCGACCCGGCCGACGTGCACTATGTCCAGACCAAGACGCCCCTTTTGACCCTCGACACGATCAACGACGCCAAGCGGCGTGGGCACACCGTTTGGACCGAGGACACGCTCGAGTCGATGGACCTGTCGAACGGGACCTCCGGCCTGGGCATCGCCGTGGCACTGGGCGAGATCGAGATGCCGACAGACGACCAGGTGATGACCGACCGGTCGCTTTACTCCTCGGTGGCCTCGTGCTCGTCGGGAGTTGAGCTCGACAGGGCCCAGATCGTCCTCGCCGGCAACATCCGCGGGATCGGTGGCCGTTACCGCATCGGTCACGCCATCATGGAGGACGCCCTCGACATGGACGGGATCTGGAAGGCCATCCGCAACGCCGGCCTCGATGACCTTCCCGCCGACTGCCCGAACCCGCGCCACCTGCGGGGGCGGCTCGTCAACGTCTTTTTGAAGTGCGAGGCGGACCCCTCCGGCCACGTTCGCGGCAAGCGCAACATCATGCTCGACGACTCCGACGTCCACTGGCACCGTCAGATCAAAGCGTGCGTCGGCGGCGTCGCAGCCGCGGTGACCGGTGACCCGGCCATCTTCGTGTCGGTGTCCGCCGCCCACCAAGGCCCGGCAGGTGGCGGCCCGGTGGTCGCAATCGTCGATCTCGGCTAGCCCTTGTCGCCATACCGGTCGGGCCGAGAGGCCCGACCGGCCCATTTCGGACAGGAGGGACATGTCGAAGCCACTGGTGTCGCCCGCTTGGGCGAGCACCGCCGTCGGTGACCTGCTCTGCGGAGGTTGCCAGGATGCGATCGTCCGCGCCTCCACGAAGGTGGCGTCCTACCTGACCGTGCCCGAGCCCGGGACAAGCCCGGCTGTCATGGCGCTGCTGTCTCGGGATGCGGTGCGCCTGCCGATCGGCGTCGTGCTCGCCACCGACAAACTGCCGGAGGCTGGGAGCACGGTCCGGATCGGCAACGGCGCTGTCACCACCGAACGGCGGACCTGGAGGCCTGTGCGCTGGTGGGACCCCCACCCGCACCTGTCAGCACAAGCCCTGGTCGCTTCGTCGCCGGCGCTGCTCGAGGTTCTCGAGGGCGAACCTGCCGCGTCGTTCGGGCTGTCGCTCGCCGACGCTCTCGACCTGGCCGGCGCCTTGGCAGGTGGCGATGGCGGGGGAGCGCTGGGCGCGATCGGCCTCGGCCCTGGCCTGACTCCGGCGGGTGACGACGTCGTAGCCGGGGCGCTCGCTGTGCTCGCCCTGTGCGAGCGCCTCGACGACGGGCTCAAGGCGGCCATAGCTGCCTGTGCCTGCACACGCACGACTGCCTTGTCGGCCGCGCTCATCGTCGCGGCAAGCAGGGGGCAGGTAATACCACAGGCCGCAGGCGTTCTCAACGCACTCGCGGCTGGTGGCCCGCTGGACCGGCTCAGGTCGGCCGCGGCGGAGCTTTTCGGTGTCGGGGCGACGTCCGGGCACGATCTTTGCGCCGGTATGGCGGGCGCTCTCCTGGCATCAGCGAGGCCTTGTGAAGACGGCGCCGGCGGGGAGCTCGCCACAATCACGAGGAGGCCGCTATGAGCGCCCGGGTGGAGCTGCGACACGGGGTCTACCGAGACTCGGTCGTGCTTATGCAGGTGAGCCAGGCGGTAGCGGCCTGCAAGGGAGTCACGGCCGCCATCGTCGCCATGGCCACCCCGCTGAACATCGAGGTCTACGAGCGACTCGGCTTCGACCCCGCCGCCGTCGCCGAGGCCACTGCGAACGACCTGCTCGTCGCGCTCCAGGGAGACGACGAGGCTCTGGCCGTCGCCACAGCCGAGCTCGAGCGGCAGCTGGCACCGTCCGCCGCACCGCAAGGCGAAGGCTTCGGGGCGGCACCGGCGCCTCGCACGCTCGCCTCGGCGCTTCGCCACGGGGGCTCGCTGGCGCTGATCTCGGTGCCGGGCCAGCATGCCTTCGTCGAAGCTATGGACGCGGTCCAAGCCGGCGTCTCGGTCATGCTCTTCTCCGACAACGTCCCTTTGGACCAGGAGATCGCCCTCAAGGACGCCGCGGCCCTCAAGGGAGTGCTCGTAATGGGGCCCGACTGCGGGACCGCTGTCGTCGGTGGCCTCGGATTGGGCTTCGCCAATGCGCTACGTCCTGGCCCGGTCGGCATCGTGGCGGCTTCGGGAACCGGAGCGCAGGAAGTCACCTGCCTGCTCGACGCCGACGACGTCGGGGTGACGGCCGTGCTCGGAGTCGGGGGACGCGACATGTCTGCCGCCGTGGGCGGGCGCTCGACGCTCGCCGCCATGAAGGTGCTCGACGAGCACGTCGGCACCGAGTTCATCGTGGTGTTGTCTAAGCCACCGGATCCCCTCGTCGCCGAGCAGGTGCGAGCCGCAGCCGCCCGGATGAAGACGCCCTCGTTGGTCACCCTCGTCGGCCGGGGACAAGAAGATCTTGCAGCCGCCAGCGCTCGCATCCTCACCGCTTTGAGACGTTCCCCGACGCCTCCGCCATCTTGGCCCGCTCCCTACGACCGGCTGCCAAGGGCTGGGTTCGTCCGCGGGCTGTTCTCGGGCGGGACGCTGTGCGACGAGGCGATGGCGATCGCGGCCGAGTCGCTCGGTCCGATCGCCTCCAACACACCGCTCGAGGCCACATGGACCCTCGACGGCAACCTGCGCTCGCCGGGGCACCTCATGATCGACTTCGGCGACGACAAGCTGACGACCGGACGGCCGCACCCGATGATCGACCAGACGCTGCGCCTCGAGCGGATCGCGCAAGAGGCGGCCGACCCCGCCTGCGCGGTGCTGCTCTTGGACGTAGTCCTCGGCTACGGGGCCCATCCGGACCCGGCTTACGAGCTGGCGCCGGCCATCGAAGCCGCCCGCGAGACCGCGCGCCGCACTGGCCGTGACCTCGCCGTCGTCGTGTCGCTGGTCGGCTCGCGCTCTGATCCTCAAGGCCGCGACTCCAGTGCCAAGGCACTCTGCGCGGCGGGTGCCAGCGTCCATCTGTCCAACGCGGCCGCCACGCGGGCAGCGGTTGGCCTCCTCGAGGGAGCAACCCAATGATCGAGCTTGACGAGTCGCCGGAGGTCGTGACAGCTGGTGCGTCACTTTTTGCCGATGCGCTCACGGCCCAGATGGCCAACCCGCGTCAGCTGCGCTGGGCGCCCCCTGTGCCGGGCACCGAGGCGGATCTCGCGGCCATCGCCGCCGATCGCCGGACACACGCGGCCACGGCCGAGTCCGTCCGGCGCCTGATGGCCGCGAGCCCGCAGTGGGTCGACGTAGTCCCTGCGCGCGACGCGCTCGGCCTCGGGCCGCGCGAGTTCCTCCACGCCGGTCCCCCGGTGGAATGGTCCGACGCCTCCGGCCCGATCCGTGGAGCCATCGCGGGGGCGATGATGTACGAGGGTCTCGCCGACAGCTTCGAGGAGGCTGACCGCATTGCCGCCGAAGGCGGCATCTCCCTCGCCCCGTGCCACTCGCGCGGCGCCGTGGGCCCGATGGCGGGCGTCGTCAGCGCCTCCATGCCGGTGTCGGTGCTCGAGGACTCAGAAAACGGCCGACGTGCCTACTGCACGTTGAACGAAGGGCTCGGCAAGGTGCTTCGTTACGGTGCCTACTCGCCGCCGGTCATCGCGCGCCTGCAATGGCTGGAACGGGTGCTCGGCCCGCTGCTCGCGAAGATGCTGCACCGCCGCGGGCCGGTCGACGTGCGTTCCATCATTGCCCAAGCCCTGCAGATGGGCGACGAGTGCCACAACCGCAATCGCGCCGCCACGTCGCTCTTGCTGCGGGAGATCACGCCCGATCTGCTCGAGTGCGGGGCGCGCGCTGAGGACGTCGTCGACGCCTTCCGCTTCATCAACGGGAACGACCATTTCTTCTTGAACCTGTCCATGCCCGCCGGCAAGCTGGCCGCTGACGCCGGGCGCGACATCCCCGGCTCGACGATGGTCGTGGCCATGGCCAGGAACGGGACTGAGTTCGGGATACAGGTCTCCGGCACCGGCGACGACTGGTTCTGCGCACCCGCGCCGGCGGTGAAAGGCCTGTACTTCTCCGGTTTCGGGGCCGAGGATGCCGGGCTCGACATCGGTGACTCAACGATCACAGAAACGACGGGCATAGGCGGCTTCGCCATGGCGGCAGCACCGGCCATCGTGCTCTTCGTCGGCGGCGAGGTGTCCGACGCCCTCGACAACACGCTGCGGATGTACGAGATCACGCTCGCCGAGCACCCTTTCTACAAAGTGCCCATTCTCGGCTTCAGGGGCACGCCGACGGGCATCGACACGATGCTCGTGGTGCGAAGTGGCGTGCTCCCCTGCGTCAACACCGGAATCGCCGGGCGCGAGCCCGGGGTCGGACAGGTCGGTGCCGGCCTGGTCGTGCCTCCCCTGTCGGTGTTCGTCGACGCCGCCCGGGCCCTCGCGCGGCAAGCCGAGGCGCCAGTTGCCACAAAGGAGCCAGTATGAACGAGGTCTTCAAATACAGGGCGCCGACCTCGCGCGCCGAGCTGTTCGGGATCCTGGCGGACCATGGCGAGGGGGCCAAGGTGCTGGCTGGCGGCACCGACCTGCTCGTCGACATGCGCAGCGGCCTGTGCCGGCCTGAGATGGTGATCAACCTGAAGAAGGTCGAAGACTTCCCGGGCCTGTCGTGGAGCCAGCACGAGGGGCTCGTGATCGGGCCCGCGGTGACGGTCAACGAGGTGCTCGAGGACGCCAAGGTCCGCGAGCACTACCCGTTGCTCGGCGAGTGTGCCCTCA
>Ga0182015_10001192_pt1 | contig 35280 bp, 38 predicted proteins | sample 712P3MmetaG_FD_120478 | JGI IMG/M metagenome (GOLD analysis project Ga0182015, IMG submission 120478) | Permafrost microbial communities from Stordalen Mire, Sweden - 712P3M metaG | ecosystem: Environmental > Terrestrial > Soil > Wetlands > Permafrost | place: Sweden: Stordalen | collected...
ATCGCCGTTTTCACCGAGACCGGCAACACCGCCCGCATGATTTCCAAATACCGGCCGCAGGCTGCCATCTACGCCTTTACGCACAACTCCGCCGTCGCCCAGCGTACCAACCTGTACTGGGGTGCGCATCCCATGAAGTGCGGCCAGGGGCTCTCGAGCGACAGTATGGTGGACGTGGCTGAGTATGAGCTGTTGAGTCGCAGATTGCTCAAAGCCGGAGATGTGCTGGGAGTAGTGGCGGGCACGCGCCAGGCTTCCGGTTCCACCAACTTCATGCGTTTGCACATCGTCACCACGGAAGAGGCCGGCGCGGTCAGGCACTCCCCACGCAAGCGTGCCGCCGGACGCCAGAAGCTATAATCGCGGAGTATGTCCCAGGAATTCCTGTCCGTTGCGATTTGGGAGCCTCTGGCTGGCATGGAGGCCGCCGCGCTCGCTACCATTCGCGAACTGAACGCCATCGTCTCGAAGAACGGATACGGCCGCGATCTTCTTTATCACGACGGCGGTTCGCACTACGTGCTGCTTCGTTATTGGAACTCCGAGCAGGCCCGCAGAGCCGCGCAGGAAGATCCCGAGCTGCTTCGCTGCTGGGCCCGCCTGGGAAATGAAATTCAAATCCTGAAGGTGTATGAGAAGCTGGACGAAGTCGTCGTATAAGCGCCGTCTGGGCAGAGCCGACTTAGCCGCCTGCCCCGGAGCGCAGCCGAAGGCCCCGAGCCTGGCGGAACCAGGCGCTTTTGAAAAGAGACTATGATTGCTAAGGATCAAGAAAGTCAGCCCCATCCATGTCCGCCGAATCCAGTCCGCAAGTCTTCACCGAGGTCTCAGTGGACCCCTTTGTGCGCGGGCTGCTGCATCACCCCTCCCGTCCCAGCGGCGGCGGAATTGTGCTGACTCACGGCGCCGGATCGAACTGCCAGTCTCCTCTACTGATTGCCTTGGCGGAAACTTTCTCCCAAGCCGGCTTCCTCGTGTTGCGCTGCGATCTGCCCTATCGTCAGGATCGGCCCTACGGTCCGCCGGGACCGGGCGACGCCAAGCGTGACCGCGCCGGACTGAAGAACGCGCTTGCCGCCCTTAAGAATCTCGCGACCGGCCGCCTCTTCCTCGGTGGCCACTCCTATGGCGGACGGCAGGCGAGCATGCTCTGCGCCGAAGCTACCGAGAAGGCTGGGGAAAACGCTCCGGAACAAGCCGCCGGCCTGCTCTTGCTGTCGTATCCCCTGCACCCGCCGCGCAAACCCGACCAACTCCGCACCCAGCATCTGTTCAATCTGCGCACTCCCACTCTGTTCGTCCATGGCACGCGCGATCCCTTCGGTTCGGTGGCGGAAATTGAACAGGCCTTAAAGCTAATCCCCGCGAAGACCCGGCTTTTGCCCGTCGAAGGCGCCGGTCACGATTTGGGATTCAAGAGCAAGACCGGGCGGGAAGCGTTATCGGCAAAAGTGCTGGCGGAATTTCAGGAGTTTTTCGCCGATTGAAAAGCTCATCCGGTACAAACTCCTGTCATCCCGGCCAGCGGGAAGCACGAGTGAGCTGCTTTTCTTCCCGGTTGGCTCGCGGTAGATCCGTGCGACTCCGCGGCCAATGGAGCTAGTTCACCCAGCCGGACTTCGACCCGCCGTTACCCTTGCGCGGATCGTCATCCGGCGGGATGTAGTTTCCCTGCTCGTCAAAATGGACGTCGCGGTCGTGCTTGCGCATGTACACTTCAAACTTTCTTGCCGCCCGCCGCCGCCGCCACCGGTAATAGGAGTTATGCAAACTGAACCACCACTCCGAGAGCGAGAATCGCCCCGACATTCCCCGCCCGGGCGCAAACTTCACGTAGAGGTATCCGAAGAATAAGCCCCCCAAGTGAGCCAGGTACGCCGTGCCTCCGCCGCCCCCGATGGCAAACGCTACGGTTACCACAATCAGGATCAGAACAAAGTATTTCGCCTTAATCAGAAACGGGAAGGGAATCATCATGATTTCGTTCTCGCCAAACACCAGGCCGAACGCCATCAGGATGGCAAAGACGCCGCCAGACGCTCCGACGGTCGGAGTGTTGGGATTGCTCAGGATGTGGGCGAAAGAAAGAACAATCGTGGTAAGAGCAGCTCCAATGACCCCCACGAAAAACAGTTCCAGAAACCGCCGCATACCCCAGGCGCTTTCAAACGTCGAGCCGAACATCCAAATCCCCAGCATGTTCCCGAACCAGTGCCAGAAGGTGACATGAATAAAGCTGTAGGTGACGATTTGCCAGATCGCGAAATGGAACACTGTGGTTCTGGGCACGAGGCCGAGATTCGCGTACACCCAATCGATAACCTCCCGGGTGCCGAAGGCCTCGAGTGCGAGGAACACCGCTGTGTTGATCCCCAGCAACCAAATCACCGCCCGTGTAAACGGCGGGAAGCTCAACGTCATCTCTCGACCACGCAAGATAACACGCTCCTGTTAGCACACCCTCTTCTTAGCAGTAGATACCCAAAGTCAACGTTCGGGCAAGGGCACTACCGGCAGGCTGCGGTGCCCCTCGGCATCCACAGCTCTCACTGCAAAGATGACATTGTCCTTAGAAAGCTTCAGACTCGTGCGCCGAACGTCTCCAACTTTTTCAACGCGCTCCCATTCCGGGCTGGTGGTGGACCGCCAGAGAATCTCGTAGCCTGAAGCCAATCCTCCGGGCGACGCTTCCCAGGTAAGCGTCGAGTCGTTCCCCAGATCTTTGGTCAGCAAATGCACGTTGGCTGGAGGCGCTGGCGCCGAAGCCAGCGCAGCCAGCGACGCCGCATTCAGCCGCGCTACGCGCGCTACGTAATCGAAATCCACAAACTTGGGCAGATCGCCATATTCCATGCCGTTCTCGGTGCGCACGTTCTGATGCTGATGGTCGAAATCCTCGCGGAACTCCGTAAAGCGCACTGCGGCAAATCCCTGCTGATTGAACGAAGAATGGTCGCCGCCGCGCAGATACCGGTCCAGCCGGAACACCAGCATCGGCTTCACGCCCACGTCGTAGGAGCGGCCCGCCTCGGCGATATAGCGCGCCAATTGCCGCGACCCGGAGTCGTTCTCGCCGCCCAAGCCGCGAATCCGCCGGATTTCCTGCTCCGTGGCCGCCGCCGGCAAGCCCTCGGAGAATAGGCGCACCACAGAATGGTCTTGCTCCACGCTCTTGTCCCCGCCCACGATGTCGTTGTTCAGCACGGCCTCGAGGTTCCAGCCTTGTTCCTTGGCCATCTGGGCGAAATGGTGGCTGCCATTCAGTCCCTGCTCCTCGCCCGCCACGGTCAGAAAAATAATCGTTGCCGGAAATCTCAGCTTGCTCAAAACCCGCGCGCATTCCAGGCTGATGGCCGCTCCGCTGGCATCGTCGTTCGCCCCCGGAGCATCGCCCTTTCCGTCGAGCGGGTCGCTGTTGCGCGAATCGTAGTGCCCGGTCACGAGCACGATGCGTTTCGCATTTTCCGCATCGGTCCCCTTCAAGACCGCATAAACATTGGTGATTTCGGTGGGCTGTGGAATCCGGTCGGCGGCCGGTTCGGTAAAGCTGTCGGTTTTCACCTCCAGGCATCCGCTGCAATCCTTCGCGTAGCGCTCGAATTCCGCCTTGATCCACTCGCGCGCTGCGCCAATCCCGCGTCCCGCCGCGATCGAAGCCGGATCCTGCGCCGAGAGCGTCGCCCTGGTCCCAAAGCTCACCAGCTTCTCAATACTGGCCCGAATGCGCTCTGCCGACACCCCGCCGAGCGCGGCCGACACGCGGCCGTCGGCCGCCGGGGCTTGCGGCGCACTAGAACCTGGGCTTTCGGCCGGCGCCGGGCCGCTAACGGCCAGCAGCAGGGAGGCAGCCGCAATCCATGGTCTTTTCCTGAGAGGAGAAATCATGTAGGCTCCGGCATGAGAAATGTCAAGGGTCCCGGCTGGTTACGGCCGGGCAAAAAGTTTGGCGTTTACGGCCCCGGCCCCTTGACCTTCAGCGGGGGGAGAATCTTAATATTATCAGGGATATCTATAATGGCATCGAATGGAAGCGGAGGAATCATGGTTCTTTGTCCTGAATGCGAAACCGATCTGGATGTAGAAGAGGAAGAGGTCGACGAGGGCGAAATCGTCTCTTGCCCCGAGTGTGGCACGGACTTCGAAGTGGTGACTACCAGTCCGCTGGAGTTGAAGGCGGTCGAGGCCGGCTACGTGGAAGAGGAGGAAGAAGTGGAGACCGAAGACGGTGAGGACTCGTAAACTCCGGCACGCTGTTTCACTTGCGCCCTTGTCTTCCTTCTGCCTGCTGGTTTTCCTTTTCGCTGCTCTGGGGCTGCACGTCTTGCCAGCGGCCAAGGCCTCTCCTGCGACCGACAAGCTGAAACCGACCGACCCCTACGGCCTCATTTTCGGAACCGTCTGGGGGCCCGACAACCACCCAGTCTATGGCGTAAAGGTTAAGATTCGCCGCGTGCCCGATAAGAAGGCCAAATGGGAGGTCTATTCCGATCATTCCGGGGAATTTGCCCAGCGCGTCCCCGCCGGCAAGGCCGACTATGTAGTATGGGCCGATCTCAAGGGTGTAAAAACTAAAGATGGCCAACCATTGCATCTGGCGGAAGAGGTCGATGCCCACGTAGAGTATGACGAGCGTGTGGATATTGGTTTGCACCTAACCCGATAGAGATAGAATAGATCGATAGAATAGAGCAGAGAGAAGGGTGGGGCAGATTGAGCGGAGGAAGAGGAAGAAGAGGAAGAAGACTCGCATGATTCGCACCAGCCTGGCCGTCAAGAACGCCTCCCTTATCGCCGGCGCGCTCCTGCTCGTGATTTCCGTAGTGGCCACCGCCGCCCCCGACAAGAAAGACAAACAGGAAGGCCGGCTGCTTTACGGCAAGGTCCTCGACAAGCAGGACAATCCGGTGGCCGGCGCAATCGTCTACCTGACCAACACCCGCACTCACGCCGTGAAGACTTACATCATCGGACAGGACGGCACCTATCGCTTCCCGGGCCTATCCACAGTGGATTATGAAGTTTACGCTCAATACAATGGCCACAAGAGCGACACCAAATCGGTCAGCCAGTTCGATGATCGTTCCCAGGTCTACATCGATCTCAGGATCGACGCCCGGTGAAGCAGCGGCAGGCGAAAAGATGACCTTGCCGTGCAACTTTTGGCCGCCTCCCGGGTTCCATAGGTAGGGATACGTTCGACAGGAGGAGACCTTGAAATCATTGACCTTTCTTTACAATAAAAATCGTGGTGGCGCGGCCGCGGCGGCAGTATTCGCGGCTTTCCTCTTGGTATTCGCGGCGGCAGTGTCGGCGAGTGCGCAACAGGGCACTGCGCAACAGGGCACTGCGCAACAGGGCACCATGAGCCCTTACCAGGACGAAAAAGACGGCGTTAGCGCTGGCGGCAACTGGGTGGAGTTTCAGTCGGAAGAGAAGATGACCGGCGCGAAGAAAGTCCGGTTCGAGTTGCTGGCGAACAACTATCTTAAGGGCGAACCCGACTACAAACCCAGAGTCGAACTGGTCTGCACCGACGGCAAATACAAGTATGGCGAGTTTGATTCGGGTGCCGCGCTGGGAAGGCCCGGCTACCCGGGCTACCCCGGCTATCCAGGCTATCCCGGCTACTGGTTCCAACCGTATCCATTCTATGGGTACCAGCCGAAGATGTGGGTTATGGTGCGCATCGACGGAAGCCATGACCACAAGGGCTGGAACTGGACGCGCGGCAACATCCTTTCCATGGACAAGGGTACCGTTCGTGGCGTGATCGGATCCCAGGTGTTCAATGTGGAAGTCAGGACCAAGTCTGGTTGGGCGATCGCAGAGTTCTCGCCCGAGGGCTTGAACTTGGACGAAGTGAAGCACACCTGCGATCTGACTCCGCATAAGCCTTAAGTCAGGCTGAATCCAAAAGGGCTGAGCCTGCGGGCTCGGTCCTTTTTGCTTTCGGCTGACCGATGATCTCCGCCCATGGCTTTGGTTACCTCGGACGCTGCCTCCTAAGTTACTTGCATGCCTGCCCGGTCTGCTGGTTCACTGGAGCGTATTCCTGCGGGCCATTTCGAGGCACGAGGTTCAGTCAAGATGAGCGGAAGCGTGATCGAAGGCGCGGCGTTCCTGCTATTCGGGGTGGGAGTGCTGATCTACGTGGTCATCCTTTACAACGAGTTGGTGCGCCTGCGTAATGACAACGACCGCGCGTTTGCCAACATTGACGTGCTGCTCAAGCAGAGGCACGACGAGATCCCCAACTTGGTGGAAACCGTGAAGGGCTACATGCAGCACGAGCAGCAGACGCTGGTGGCGGTGACCCGGGCGCGGGCGGCTTCGATGAATGCGGCCAGCATCGGGCAGAAGGCGACGGCGGATTTGATCATGACCGGCGCGCTGCGCGGGCTGTTCGCCGTGGCGGAGAACTATCCGCAGCTTAAGGCCAACGAAAACTTTCTCAAGCTCGAAACGCGCATCAGTGACCTCGAAGAGCGCATTGCCGACCGGCGCGAGTTCTTCAACGACGACGTCAACACCTACAACACACGCATCGGCCAGATCCCCGAAGTGTTTGTGGCCAGCTTCATGAGCCTGAAGCCGCGCGCCCTGTTCCGGGCGTCCGACGAGGACCGCAAGCTGGTGGAGGTGAAGTTCCAGAGCCGGGGTGCCGGGGCGTAGACGCCGGTAGACCATTCCCCGGCTCGCAATTCACTCCGGATGAGTCTTTGTCGCTGCTTCAGATGTCGCCTTGCTTGCCGCGAGTGTAAACGTAGACCAGGGCGAAGGTTGAGCCGCTGTGGCCGTCATTCGGTTCGATGGCGACGACGTGCTGATTGTTCTCCGTGCCGACTTTCAGTTCGGTGACCGGGCCGGTGTTGTCGCCTTCGCACTTGAGTTGTTTGGAATGGTCGTCGACGTCGGAGTGGGCATCGCCGCCGTGTTCGCTTGTATGGCATTCGAGAACCTTGCCGTAGTTCTTCTTCAGCTTGTCCCGATAGTAGGCGATGACTTTCTCGGGCGCATCATCCGAATCATATTTTGCAATCACCACCTTGAAACCGAAGCTCTCGGTCAAGACTCCAAAGTTGAGAGGGTCACTATCCTTTTCATGTTTGGGGCGGGCTCCCGGATAGAGAGGGAGTCCGGTCTTCTGGGCGTCGGCATCCTTGCCGACGTGTAAATCGCCGATCGAACTGCGGACGTCGAGGTGTTCGTCCTGGCCGGCGTCTGATTTCTGGGTCTGGGCGGCGCAACCGGGAATCGCCATAGCGATGGCGAATGCCGCTGCGAGGAGCGAACGAAAAATCAATCGACAAACGTTGGGTAGAAACATGATTTCCTCCGAATGGCTCGACAAAGCACGCATCCTAAATCTCGGCATCCTTGCCGTGGGTGCGCACGTAGACCAGCGAGAAGCTCGATCCCGTGCCCTGCGGCTCGACGGCCACGATATGCTGATCGTCTTGCCTGCCCACCTTGAGCTCGATGTTGCTGCCGTGCTCGCCTTCGCAGGTTAACTCGTTCGAATCGCTCCCCGAACCGTGCGATTTCGTTTTCATGTCCAGGTTCAGATGGGAAGTGTGGCATTCGAGCACGTTGCCGTACTTCTTCAACTGGTCTTTGTAGAAAGAAAGCACCTTGGCGGGCGCGTCGTCGGACTCGTACTCGACGGCCACGACCTTGATCCCGTAGCCAAAGCCGGAAATATTCACGTTTGCGCTCTTATCGCTGCCGTCGGAATCTTTTTCTTTCACCCGGGCACCCGGATAGACCGACAGACCGACGTCGGAGATGTCTGCCTGTTTGCCGACGTGGACGCCGCCGACGAGCGTGTTGATGTCCACCTGCTTGTCTTCCCCGTTGGCCTCTTTCTTCACATTCACGCTGCACGCGGCGAGGAGCAGGAGTGCGGCGAAGCCGGCCGCGTTTACGACAAATGCTGTGCATTTATTTTTGCTCATTGTAAGACCCTCCACTGGCAACTCGGACTGGACGCTCGATGCCAGCCCCCCGTTGGGCGAAGTTGGGAATACTCACGGGAAGATGTCCGCGAATGGCCATCTCCCCAAACAGCGCCTTGACCGCGCTCAACTCCGACACCGTTGCGTTCGAAAACGTACACAAGTAATTCTCCATCTTGGGGAAGTCCGCCGCAAGGTATGGGTTTCCCATGGCAACGACCGCAGTCTTTTCCGCCGCGCGATCCAGCAGTTGCTCGAGCAGCACCCCGGTCGTATCCGCCATCGCCATCGAATTCCCCACCTTGCCCGCGCTCGGGACCACATAAACCGCAGCTACCACGGTCTTGGCTTCGTCCACTGCCTTCAGCACTTCATCGCTCATCCCAGCCGCGATGCGCGGATCCACATAAATCAGGCGCGCGTCCGGGATTCGGGCCCGAAATTCGCGCGTGAAAGTACGCCCGGATTCGGTTCGCACGTCGTCGGAGAAAACGACCGCGACCACCTGATTGTGCGTCTCCTCTTGTGTGGTATACGGAAGACCGGCCTTCGCGGTTCCCTTGGTTTTGAGGGGCAGAACCTTGTCATTGTCGCGCACCAGCGTAACCGCGGTATCGGCCACCTGCTGGCCGAAAGCCAGGTTTGCTGGCTTGCCCACGAGGTCGGCGAGGGCCTTCACATCCACCATGCGGGCCTCCTGCAGGCGAAGAGAGGCCTTTGCTTTCAGGATCTTAAGGACGGAGCGGTCGAGCCGTTCGCGGGATAGCTCACCCGACTGAACAGCCTGGAGCATGGCGTTGTACGAAGCCGGGAAGTCGGCGGGGATGAGCAACAGGTCGTTTCCGGCCTTGAAAGACTCGACCGCGCTCCGGCCGATGTTGTTGGCGAACAGGCGTGTCAGGCCGGCCATGTCGAGCGCGTCGGTGACGATGATTCCTTTGAAGCCAAGCTGTTTTTCCAGCAACTCCGAGACGATCGGCGGCGAAATCGTGGCCACGTGGTTGGGATCGGGATCGAGCGCCGGCACGGTCACGTGCGCCACCATCACGGAATCGACCCCCGCCGCGATGGCTTGACGGAAAGGCGGCAATTCAATGGAGTCAAGGTGGGCGCGGTCAACGTTGACGCTGGCGACGCCGAGATGCGAATCGGTGGCCGTGTCGCCGTGACCGGGGAAGTGCTTCACTGTGGTCAGCATTCCGCCTTCATGCGCGCCCGCGATATAGGCTGCGACCAGATCGCCGACTTGCTTGGGGTCTTCTCCGAAAGAGCGCGTGTTGATGATGGGATTGGCCGGATTCGAGTTCACGTCGGCGTCGGGGAAGAAATTCCAGTGAATGCCGATGGCACGCGACTCTTCGGCGGTGATGCGGCCGAAGGTCTCAGCGTCCTCTAACTTGCCATCTCCGCCGAAAGCCATGGCGTGGGGAAAGACTGTGGTTCCCATCAGACGCATCGAGACGCCACGCTCAAAATCGGCCGCGAACAACAGCGGCAATTTCGAATCGCTCTGCAGGCGGTTGAGCAGTTCGGCCGCCTCGTAAGGCTCGCTGCGCAGCAGATACGGACCGTCCACATGGACGGTCATGGCAAACGAGCCAACGTGATACTTCTCGATGGCATCGCGCAGTTGCAGGTATTCCGGGTTTTCCAGGTTGAGAAAGCTGGCGCGGCACCAGATCATGAACACCTGGCCGACTTTTTCTTCGAGAGTCAGCTTGTGCAGGGTCTTCTCGGCCCATTTTTCACCGTCGTGGGTCAGATGGATGGGACCGGGGCGCTGATATTTGTCTTTGTCCTTGGCAGATGCGGTTGGCATGAGCGCGAGGGTCAACAGTAAGAGGGCGAGTGTGCGGTGCATGCAGAAAACGATAGCAGAAGGGCGGCTCTCAGGTCTTAGGTGCTAGGCCGACGCCAACTCCAGCTGCGCTGCCATTCGCCGAGGTCTGAGGTCTAAGGACCTAAGACATAAGGCCTGAGACCCACTCTGCCGCTGTCTTCTGAATCTGCGCATCGTCGCCAAAGCCGCGCAGCCAGTGAACCTGCGGCTCGCGGCGAAACCAGGTCATCTGGCGCTTGGCGTAGTTGCGGTGAGCTTGCTGAACCGCTTGCAACGCTTGCTCGCGCGTGAGTTCTCCGCGAAGCAATTGCACTGCCTGCTTGTAGCCGAGCGAAGACAGCGGGCCGGCGGCATCGCCGTAGGTCTCAACGAGGCGCTGGGTTTCTTCAATGAGTCCAGCTTCGAACATCTGTTGCGCGCGGCGGTTGATGCGGTCATAAAGGGACTGCCGATCAGGATCGAGGCCGAGGCGCAGAATGCGAAAGCCGCGCAACGGGTCGCGCCCGTGTTGCTGCCAGAGTTCCGTCATCTTCCGGCGGGAGGCCAGGCAAACTTCAATGGCGCGAATGAGCTTGGGTGTGTCGTTGGCATGAATCTTTTCTGCGGCCACGCGATCGAGGCGGCGCAGAATGCGATGAAGATAACTGGAGCCACGACTTTCGGCTCGCTCGCGCAATCGCTCGCGTAGTTTTTCGGACCGCTCTGGGCCGGGGAAAAGTCCTTCGAGCAGGGCGCGCAGGTAGAGTCCGGTGCCGCCCACCAGGATTGGCAAATGGCCGCGCGCTTTGATCTCGGTCAGCACTTGCCGCGCCTGACGGCTATATTCGCCCGCCGTGACGTGGCTGGTAGGCGCGATCGAATCGAGCAGATGATGCGGGGTACGGCCTCGTTCGGCTGCAGTCGGCTTGGCTGTTCCGATGTCAAACTCGCGATACATGGCAACGGAATCGAAGTTCACGATTTCGCCGTCAAAGCGTTCGGCGAGCGCGCGAGAGAGCGCGGTCTTTCCGCTGGCCGTGGGGCCAAGCACAATCGCCAGCAACGGTTCAGGCTCGACCGAAGCCACCGTCAGCGCAGGCTCCAGGGAATGGTGTGCCAGTACCGAATCAGAGTGGGGGCGAGCAGCAGAAGGGCGATCGGCAGCAGGCGGGAAGTTTCCGTGGCATAAATCGCATGCCGCTGATGCTTGTGGCCGGAATCGTTCTGGCGTTGCGCGTTCACCACGATTTATTGTACGCCGCTCAGAAACGGCGGGTGCCGTTTACGGATGCGCAGGCGAGCGCAGCCGCGGCTTGGTGCCACACTACGCGTCGCTAGTCGTCGTCTATCGGGAATCGTCTCATGCCCGCTTTCCAAGGCAACTCCGGCAGACTTGCGCGGTTTGGGGTCTTCGAGCTCGATCTCGCCGCGGGCGAGCTGCGCAAGAACGGTGCGAAGCTGCGCCTGCAGGAGCAGCCGTTTCAAGTGCTGGCCTTGTTGCTCGAGCGCGCCGGCGATGTGGTCACGCGCGAAGAGTTGCGCCAGAAGCTGTGGCCGGCTGACACCTTCGTGGATTTCGACCACAGTTTGAACACCGCGGTGAACAAGCTGCGCGAGACCCTGGGTGATTCGGCGTCCAGTCCGCGCTACATCGAGACGTTGGCGCGTCGCGGATATCGTTTCATCGCGCCGCTCGAGAACAGTGGGGAGAAGGGTCAGGTGGGGACAACCGCCCCCGGCTGTCCAGCCGAGGGCAGCTCGGTGGCCGAGGACTCGACGAACCTCCTCCACCCTGAGCTGGAAGTTCCGATCCCGCGCCGCGGGCTGACCCGCGGATTGTTTGCGCTGGTTCAGGCGATGTATTTGATCTTCTATGTCGTCGCTCTATTTCGTCTGCAGGCCGTCCTCGCGGTCGCGGATTCCTTTCTGCCAGGATGGGGCGCGACCGTGCTGCTGGCTGCGGTGATGGTGACCGCAGGGGCGGGAATTCCGCTGCGCTGCTACCTGCTTTCCGCAGTGGGGTTCGACTACCAGCGCTTGGGCGAGAAATTTCAGCGGATGTTTCCTTTCATTCTGGCGCTCGATCAGTTGTGGGCGGTCGCTCCGTTCTTGCTGATGCAGAAGATCGGGCTGGGCGCGGCTTTCGCGGCCAGCGCAGGGCTGCTCTACGTGCCGTTTTCGGAGCGCTCTCTGATTCGCATGGCGTACGTGGGACGACGGGCACGGCCGTAGACCGCCGTAGATCAAAGACCCGATTTTTAATGGAACCAAACTCACGAATCGCGCGTAATGTCGTCTAAGAGGCTGGGCGGCAGTGTGTTTGCCCGGCGGAGGATTCTTATGAAACCCATCGGTGTGGAACGCTGGTTGTTTATCGGTCTGATTCTCGGCAGCCTGGTTTGCTCGTGGGCGGCGGTGCCGGCGCGGGCTGACGAATGGTCGAAAACCTATACCATTACCGGCAAGCCCGATCTGCGGGTGGACACTTCTGACGCCAACATTCACGTTTCCACCTGGGACCAGAACACGATTGAAGCGAAGGTGACGACGACGCACTACAAGATTGGTGACGATGGCATCCGGATTGAAGAGCACCAGACGGGCGACGTGGTCGAGATCGACGCGCGCTTTCCGCATCACGGCATTACGATCGGCTGGGCCAATCACAGCGTCGACATTAACATCCGCATGCCGCGCGAGGGGCGGGTCGACCTGCGCACCGGCGATGGCAAGATCGAACTCGGCAACTTTAAAGGAGAGATGCAGTTGCACAGCGGTGATGGCTCGCAGGAGATTGACGGCGCAGATGGCAAGCTGCGAGCGACGACCGGCGATGGCCACATCCGCGCCAACGGCCGGTTTGACGCGCTTGACCTTAAGACGGGAGACGGGCGCGTGGAGGCGCGGGCGCTGGCCGGATCGGCGCTGGCCAGGGGCTGGAGGCTCGAAACCGGCGATGGCACGGTCACGCTGGAAGTGCCGGAAAACCTGGCGGCGGACGTGGATCTGCACACCGGGGATGGCCACATCGATCTGGATTTGCCGGTTACGACCGAAGGCAAGATTCGCGAAGGCGAAGTGCACGGCAAGCTGAATGGCGGCGGAAATCTGCTGGTAATTCACACCGGGGATGGATCGATCCGGCTGCGCAAGAGCTAGTGGAATCCGGCTTGCCGCTGGCGGAGCTTTTGCGCCCGGCATTGAACGAGATTGGATTGCGAAGCCTTATACTCTATTGATTCCAACGGTTTGATCCCGACGGGAAGGTCTTTCATGGCAGATCTGCGTACAGACATAATTGCGCTTGTGAGTGTCGCCCTGGTTGCAATGGCCAGCGCCCAACAAGCTCCCGCGCCCACCGCGTCGAAGTATGCCCCAGCCCTCGACGTTACCTCGATGGATCGAAGCGTTGATCCTTGTGTGGACTTCTTCCAATATTCCTGCGGCGGGTGGATAAAGAGCAATCCCATTCCTCCCGATCAGTCTTCGTGGGATACCTACTCGAAGATGCAGGACGAGAATCGCGTACGGCTGCGGGGAATTCTGGAGGCTGCCGCCACGCCTGACCCCAGGCGCAACGCGACCACGCAGAAGATTGGCGATTACTATGCTGCTTGCACCGACGAGCAGGCGATTGAGACCAAAGGTGCGGCGTCGCTGACGTCGGATCTGGATCGCATTGCAAAGATTAATTCGAAGGCGGAGATCGCCGACGTGGCGGCCGCCATGGTGGATGACAACATCTTGTTCCGTTTCGACTCCACGCAGGACTTCAGAGATGCTTCACAGGTGATTGCGGAGGCCGACCAGGGAGGGCTGGGCCTGCCCGATCGTGATTACTACTTCAAAGACGACGCGAAGTCGGTCGAGCTGCGCAAGGCCTATGGGGCGCACGTGCAGAAGATGTTCGAGTTGCTGGGGGACAAGCCGGACGTGGCCGCCGCGGAAGCGCAGACGGTAATGCACATCGAAACCGCGCTGGCCAAAGGCTCGATGACGCGGGTGGAGCGGCGCGACCCGAAGAAGCTGGATCACAAGATGTCCAGCGGCCAACTGGAAAAGATCAGCCCCGATTTCCCGTGGCCGGTTTACTTTACCAAGGTGGGGTTGCCATCGCTGGTTTCGCTGAATGTGGCCTCCCCGGGCTTCTTCAAGGCCATGAATGAGGAACTCGACAAGGGAAGCCTGCCGGATTGGAAGACTTACCTGCGTTGGCACCTGGTGCATGCGGATGCGCCGTTTCTCTCCTCAGCATTTCTAAACGAGAACTTCGCTTTCTACGGCCGGACCCTGCAGGGCCAGCAGGAGCTGCAGCCGCGCTGGAAGCGCTGCACGGAATACGTGGACGGCGACCTGGGAGAAGCGCTCGGCCAGGTGTACGTGGAGAAATACTTCAGTCCGGAAGCCAAGCAGGAAGCGCTGAAGATGGTGAAGGAAATCGAAGCGGCCATGGAACAGGACATCAACTCGTTAACCTGGATGTCACCGGCGACCAAACAACAGGCCCTGGTAAAGCTGCACGGAATGGCCAACAAGATCGGCTATCCCGACCAATGGCGCGACTATAGCAAGCTGGAAATCGTGCGCGAAGATGAACTCGGCAACGTGGAGCGAGCTCGGCAATTTGAATTCAACCGGCAGTTGGCCAAGATCGGCAAGCCGCTTGACCGGGGCGAGTGGGAGATGACTCCCCCCACGGTAAACGCGTATTACAACCCGCAGCTGAATGACATCAACTTTCCAGCCGGAGTGCTGCAGCCGCCCGCGTTCGATCCAAAGTCCGACGCAGCGCCGAATTATGGCGACACCGGCGGCACCATCGGCCACGAACTTACCCACGGCTTCGACGACGAAGGCCGCCAGTTCGACGCTCAGGGCAACCTGCGCGACTGGTGGACGGCGGACGATGGGAAGGAATTTGTGAAGCGCGCCAGTTGCATCTCGGATCAATATTCAACTTACACAGTGATCGATGACATCAAGATCAACGGCAAGCTGACGCTAGGCGAGGATACGGCCGACCTGGGCGGCCTGATCCTGGCTTACATGGCGTGGCAGGCCGACACCAAGGGAGAGACGCTGCCACCGCTTGACGGGCTCACTCCGGAGCAGAGATTCTTCGTCGGCTATGGGCAAAGCTGGTGTGGCGAAACCCGCGACGAGACAAAGCGTTTGCGCGCGACGGTGGATCCGCATTCTCCGGAGAAATACCGCACCAACGGCGTGGTCTCGAACATGCCGGCATTCCAGGAGGCATTTCACTGCAAGGCGGGATCACCGATGGTAAATCAGAACCGTTGCCGCGTTTGGTAGAGCAAACATGGCCAGGGTCGTGGTTGCTGGTGATTCCAGAAGAACTATTCCAGTCCTTCTCGTTCTTCTTTGGTGGGGTTGTAATAGAAGCGGAAGCGAAGCGCGAGATATTGTCCGCCAAATTCGCTGGGCAATGCCGGAAATGGGTTGGAGCCGGTGATGCCAGCCCAGGCCGCCCGATCCAGCGGAACGTCTCCGGAGCTGGCTACCAGCTTCATGCCCGCGACTTTTCCATCTTTGGTAATCGCGAACTCGATGATCAGGTTTCCGTGTTTCATCGCTGCGGATTCTGGAATTGCGTCGTACCAATTTTGCTTCACATCATGCAGCACACGCTGAAGGTAGGGGCCGAAATCTACGCCCATGGTGTCACTGAGGATCTCGAGGTTGCCCACCTGGCGGCCGTGCGCCGCGTTTCCTAATCCAAGATCACCACCGTCGCCCTGCTGGCCACCGCCCCGTTTGGCCGCCCGGGCCGCCTCCTGAATCTGCTCGCCCGCGCTCATGGAACCGCCGTACTTGCTGAACTCACTCTTGATGTCTGGCTTGGGCTGGGTTTGTAACTGCGCGATCTGTGGGGGCGGCTGCTGCGGCTCAGACGCGGGTGGATTCCGCGTCAAACCGGCGGACGGCTGGGCGGGTGCTTGCTGCGCCATCTGAGGTCCGCTCAACCCGGACGCTCCGGGAGGCGGTGACGCCAGACTCTTGCGCAACTCCTTCACATCCAGATTAGGATGCCGCGTCATCGCGGTGCGGTTTTTATCGCTAATAATGTTCGTGTTCGGCTTGTGTGGCACTTTCTGCAGGTCCGGAGGAAGCTCCAGGAAAGTCAGATCCTTGACGTTGGTCGAGTTCTTCACCACGACAGAGTGCCAGGGAAGGTATTTCTCCAGCCACTCAATCTTAAACATACCGAAAATGAGAATCATGTGGACGATGATCGAAATCCATGCGGCTTCGCGGCGGCGCGAGCGCGCCAGATCGTCCTGCAGCTGAATGAGCAGATGCGGCACGCGGGCATCGTCATCCGCATCACGGTAGGCCGTTTCCCATTCCTGGGCATCGTAGAGCCCGAGCTGCTCCGGCTGTGGCTTCTCGGGAGGAGCTACCGGATCCTGGAATGGAATTTGCGTGATGGGCATGAACTAACTTTGTCCGAGCCAGGCTTGTCCGTCAGACACACATTTCCGTCGCTTGGTTGCATCCGACCTTCTGTCGGATGACCCCAGCGAACAGGCGCGGCCAAGCTACCTTCATTTTCGCATCTTTCGGGAGATTCTGCCCACTCACAAATGGCGCGGGGCTTAGGTGTGTAAACATTTGTAAATCGCGGTCACATCTGGGCTAAAACTGGGAAAGTGAACGTTTTATCCGCGAACGGTTATCGATCCTCGGCGACAGCGCGCTTGTTCACGATGGCTTCGTGCAGGCTCTGCTCCACGGTTGGCAGGTCCGCGCTGCTTTCCAGCACGAGATCGGCGTAGGCCTTGCTGGGCAGCAAGTACTGCCGCGCTGCCGGTAACACCGTATTGTGGTATTGCCAAAGGATCAAGTCCAGGGCGCCGTGATATCCCTCACCTTTCGGCGATGGAAACAAACCTCGTCGGGAGCTTCCAGGTAGATGGCCAGGTCGAAGTGGGGGCGCAGTTGCGCAAAATGCAAAGCCAGGATGCCTTCCACGATCAGCAGTGACTTGGCGGGAATGTGTTCGCGCCGGTCGCTCACCCGCAAGTGCTGCGCAAAGTCGTAGACGGGGGCCTCGATCGCCTTGCCCGCAGCATAGTCGCGGATATGGCTCTCGAGCAGCTTCACGTCGATTGCACCCGGCGCGTCATAGTCCAGCTTCGCTCGTTTCTCCAGCGGAAGATGGTTCATCTCCGCGGAGTAGGTTTCCATGGAGATCACGTGCCCGCTGAGGCGAGAGGCGACGCGCTTGGCTACTGTCGATTTACCGCTGCCGGAGGGCCCGGCCAGTCCTACGATAAAGATATTTCCTTGAACGGACCTGGCGGTCATGATGGCGTATATTCCCGCAAACCGTTAGCATCTCCGCTCAGCCGTAATGCTCACCACGGCTGGATCGCTCAAGAAACCTCGGATTATTGCACAAAGCCAGGCGCTTTGCGCCAACTAACCTCTGATGACCGAACGACACGCCGATGCGGCAGCTTCTCGCCTAGCCCTTCGTCTCCGCCAGGGTGGGGAGGCCGGCTTTCTTTCCATGCGCGCGAGTCGCGGCCACAATGTCGAGGGCGAGGGCGAGAGCGCGGCACCCGTCTTCGAGTGGTACCACGGGGGCGGAGCCCTGCCGCACCGCGTTGAGAAACGACCTCAATTCGGCGTGCAGAGGTTCTTCCGAAGTCACCGGTGGTTTCGCCACCCGAATCTGCGGGTTGACGGTGGGAGCGCCCGGCGCATCTCCATCGGCTCCGACGGTGAAGACGAGCACTTCCTGGCGTCCATAGTCGACCGAGACGTACTGCTGCGGCTGAAAGAAACGCAGCTTGCGCACGCGCTCGGTGGAGACGCGGCTGGCCGTGAAGTTGGCCACGCATCCGGATTCGAATTCCAGCCGCACATTGGCGATGTCAACCTTGCCGGAAAGAATGGGCAGACCGACGGCGCGAACCTCTTTCACCGGAGAATTGGCAAACGAGAGCACGATGTCGAGGTCGTGGATCATCAGGTCGAGCACAACATCGACATCGAGCGAGCGCGGCGTGAAAACGCTCAGCCGATGCACTTCGAAAAACATGGGCTGGGTAAGTAGCGGGACGGTGGCGCGAACCGCCGGATTGAAGCGCTCGAGGTGTCCAGCCTGGGCAATGCGTTTGTGAGTGGCCGCCAGCTTCACCAACTCATCCGCCTCGGCCCGCGACGCGGCCAGCGGCTTCTCGATCAGCACGTCGATGCCCGCTTCCATAAGTGCGCGAGCCACTGCAAGATGATGGACCGTAGGTGCTGCCACGGAAGCCGCGCGAATTTCAGTGTGCGTGGTCAACATCTGCTCCACCGAACCGAACGCGCGGCAGCCGAACTCACGCGCAACTGCGTCGGCGCGGTCAAGATTGGGATCGACCACGCCCGTCAGGTGCACCGGTTCGCCCTGTTGCTCGAGCTCTTGGTAGACGCGGGCGTGGTTGCGTCCAAAGACGCCCACCCCCACTACCGCGACGGAAATCGGTTTGTCAGCTTGCAGGAAGGAACTCCCAACTGGCTGGTACAACAAATTGTAAACGGAATGCCAGCAGGCGGATTGAGTAATTTTGATATTTGGCAATCGAAGAGCTTCCTCGGCGAAGGCTTCGCAAATTACCCGAATTACCCGATTACAAAATTACTCAATCAGCCTCTGCGCTTTCTTCAAGATGGCAATCTGCCCGGCGTGATAGAGCTCGTGTTGCGCCACGCCGTGCAGCAGGAAGTAGAAATCGTACTTCTTCCCTGGAACCCGCTCCCGGAGCCGGGACTCGGGCAGCGCCGCAACCGTCTTCACCAGCACGTCGTGCGTGTGCTTCGCATGAGCGACAGCCGCGTCCCACCTGGTTTGAGTGGGTTTGGGAACGAGGGGAAAATTCGCAGTGCCCGTGGGCTGGACTTTCTCCCCGCTCAGACGGCGGCAAGCCGCATCGTCCCAGGCAGCGATGTGCAGCACAAGCTCCCAGATACTGTGCACTTCAGGCAGGAGTTTGGCTGCGGCCGTGGCGGCATCCAGATCTTGCAATAACTCAAGCAGAGCAGGACCATGCCAGGCATCGCCTTCGAATGCGCGTCGAAGCTGGTCAGCGATGAGGGCGGGTTCGGAGCTTGGGCTGGTCATGATTGAACTTCCTTTCTGAAAAAGTATGAGCCCTGCTATGAATACACGCGGTGTGTCTGGTCAGGCCGCATCCGCCGCCACCGCAATCCCCGCAGCATCCGCCGCGTCGCGAATCTTATCTCCATCGAGCAGCAAACACTTTTCCGCATCCAGCGCGAGGCACGTGGCGCCGGCGGCTTGCATGACTTCGATCGTCTTCACTCCGATCACGGGAACATCGAAGCGCATATCCTGATTGGGCTTGGCGATCTTCACCACGGTGAGGGCCCGGCTGAGCGTGGAAGCGTCGCCGCGCAGCGAACCCATGATGCACCCGGCGCGCTCGATGGTGGCGTCGGTGCCCTCCATGGCTTCGACCGCCACGCAAGCCGATTCGGCGATCACCACAGTCTGGCCGATATCATGTTGCGCGAGTTGCCGGGCCACGGCGCGGCCGTAGTCGATGTTCTTGCGTTCCTGCTCGGTGGGCGCGCGGTGAGTGAGCGCGCCCGGCTTCACCAGCAGCGGTTCGAGCAGCCAAGTGGAATTCTCGAGAGTGATGCCTTCCTCCGCGAGAACCTTGGCAACGGCACCGATCAGACTGTCGGTGTTGCGCGTGGCGACGGAGAGCAAGAGCTTGGCCATCCGCCAGTCCGGCCGGATGGCGGAGAAAATCTGTTTATGCTTTACCTGACCGGCCATAATGGCGCGCCCCACGCCTTCGCGCTGGAGGGTCTCAATTAGCTTCGAAAGCTCGCCCAGGGATAACCAGTGAAGCGAGTGCGCGCCTCTGTCCTCGATCTCAGGCAAGGCTTCTTCCTTGATCGCGACCACGACAACTTCATATCCCGCCGCTCGCGCCGCGTCGAGCACGAGCAGGGGAAACTTGCCGTTGCCAGCGATGAGGCCGATGCGTTGCATAGTAGAGCAGTGGCCAGTACGAAGCGCCCCTACCTAAATTGATGCCATAAGTCCGTTCAGAACGCGGCCTAGCTCTGCCGACAGTCTAAGAATACGGCCGACCTGCTCTTCTGAATAGTGCAGCCGAGCCGCCATGGGGATCTGCGTTTCAGTGTGCAACAGAGAACCCTCGCAGAGGCCCTATGAAACTGTCTGAATTTCCCTCTTCCGCGAGGCCCACAGCCTTTTGCCCCTCCATCAGGTCCTGATCGGAGAGACCCATGACAAACACTTCCTCGCAGTGACTGGCACCTGACAACCGGCAACTGCTATTTAATTACTCCTCGTTCCGATGCTTCGATGAAACGGATCAGCAAATCCACATCTTGGCCGCGATCGGGTTCGGCTTTCAGTTTCTCGAGCGCTTGGGATGTATTGAGCTTCGACGCCAGCAGAGTTTTATAAGCGTGGTGAATTTTTCGAACGCGCTCCTTCGAAAAGCCGCGGCGCTCGAGGCCAACTTTATTCATCCCATAGGCGTGAGTGTCGCGCGCGGCGGAGGTCATCGAAAACGGCAAGACATCCTGCGTGATCGTGGTTCCGCCGCCGACGTAGGAGTGAGCCCCGATGCGCACAAACTGATGCACCGGGCAAAGCGCCCCGACCACAGCCCATTCTTCGACGGTCACATGTCCGGCCAGCGTCGCTCCGTTCACCAGCATGCAGTGGTCGCCGATCACGCTGTCATGTCCGATATGCGCGTAGGCCATGATGAGCGTGTGGCTACCAACTTTCGTGAGGCTACCGCCTTTCACCGTGCCGCGGGTGATGGTGACACATTCGCGTATCTCGTTGTGATCGCCGATCTCGAGCCGCGTGGCTTCGCCCTGGTAGGTGACATCCTGAGGATCCATGCCGATGGCGCAGAAAGGAAAAAACGCGTTATCGGCGCCGATTTTCGTTGGCCCTGCGATGGCCACGTGCGCCACCAAACGGCAGCGTTCACCAAGTTCGACCTCAGGACCGATCACGCAGTAAGGACCAACCTGGCACGATGCTGGCACTTTGGCTCGCGCATCGACGATGGCAGTGGGGTGCACATTCATGATCGAGTCATTGCATCATCGGGAGATCGACTCATCGCGCCGGCTGCCGGACTCCGGTTCATTCCTCAGACGAGCTGTCGTCAGCGCCATCAGAATTTTGGCCGCGGCCGCGCGCACTATCGATGAGCTGGCAGGACACCATCGCTTCCGCGACTCGGTTGCCATCCACGTATACGACGCCCTGCATTCTGACGGCGATCATGCGTGCAATGGCTCGCCAGCCCTTTACTTCCACTTCGATCCGCAACTGGTCGCCGGGGCTCACGGGTTTGCGAAACTTCGCGCGTTCAATCCCGGTGAATACCATTACCTTGTCCGTTCGATCTTCCACCTCGGTGAGCAGCAGCGCTCCGCCGGCCTGCGCAATGGCTTCCACGATCAGCACGCCGGGCATGATGGGCAATCCCGGGAAGTGGCCGTTGAAAAACGGTTCGTTGATGGTGACGTTCTTGATGGCCACGATGCGCTCTTTGCGTTTCAACTCCAGCACGCGGTCAATCAGCAGAAGGGGATAGCGATGCGGCAGAATTTTCAGGATGTCGTGAATGTCGAGCGCCGGCTTGGATGCGGTCGCGTCGATTACGGGAGGAGCGGTATCGGTCATAGCTCGTATAATCGGTGTCCGTGCGAATCGGGTTCGTCTGAATCAGCCTGAAGATTATACTGTACCGCGTTCGATTCATGGCGGAGCGGCGACTCCGGCCAGCGAGAGGGAATTGTGCCTGACAAGAAAACAACCAAAGCAGCAGGGGTTGCCCCGCAGCCCGCCTGGGCCGATCGCCTGCGCCATTTCTCGAAACATCAGGACCGGATGGTCGAGACGATTCGCGAGCTCGTCGAAATCGAATCCCCCAGTGACAACAAGCAGGCGGTCGACCGCATAGCCGCATTCCTCGCGCCCAAGTTTGAAGGCCTGGGAGGACGAACGCAACTCCATCGCAGCAACGACTTCGGCGACAGTTTGCAAATCGACTTCGAGGGCGAGGCCAATCGCCAGCCGGTCCTGCTGCTCGGGCACTACGACACGGTTTATCCTCTGGGCACGCTGGCCAGCATGCCCTGCAAAATCGAGAACGGCCGTCTGCGCGGGCCGGGCGTTCTCGACATGAAATCAGGCATTGCGCTCATGTTCCATGCCATCGAAGCGCTGCGCGCATGGCACGGCGCACTGCCCCGGCCAGTCACGGTTTTTCTGGTTTCCGATGAAGAGGTAGGCAGCCATTCTTCACGAGCCATCACCGAGGCCTTGGCGAAAGAGTCTGCCGGAGTGCTGGTGCTCGAACCTGCCGCCGGACTTCGAGGCGCCGTCAAAACGGCGCGCAAGGGCGTGGGCGAATACAGGCTGCGCGTGAAAGGCGTCGCGGCGCATGCAGGACTCGATCCCGGCAAAGGCCATAGTGCGATCTTGGAGCTGTCGCGGCAGATCGCGGCGATCTCCAAGCTGAACAATTTAAGCCAGGGCTTGTCGGTAAACCCTGGCGTGATTCAGGGCGGAACGCGTACAAACGTGATTGCCGCCGAGGCATCTGTGGGGTTTGACGTTCGCATCAAGAGGGCGAAACAAGCCGCTGGCATCGACCGCAAGCTGCGTTCTCTCAAAGCCTTCGACAAGCAGTGCAAACTTGAGGTGACGGGGAATATCAACCGCCTCCCCATGGAGCGAACTGCCGGAGTGGCGGCGCTGTACAACAAGGCCCGGGAGATCGCCAGCCAAATGAACTGGAAACTCGCGGAAGCGGCCGTGGGCGGCGGCTCCGACGGAAACTTTACTGCCGGCATCGGCATCCCCACGCTCGACGGCATGGGTGGCGTGGGTGAGGGCGCGCACGCCGTTCACGAATTCATCGTCGTTTCCGAACTGCCGCGACGGGCGCTGCTGCTCGCGGGAATGATCGAAACTGTTTAAGCCCCCTTCTTTGACTCCGCCGGCAGGGTAGCCTAGAATTTTCTTAGCGATTTCGGCTGGCTTCGAGCAGGTTTCGCGGAGTGTGCCTGAAAGGAGGAGTGATGGGTGAGTTTTCGCTCTGGCATTGGCTGTTGGTGATAGCGATCGCCCTTCTGCTCTTCGGGACCAGCAAGTTTTCTGCGGTCGGCAAAGGGATCGGCGAAGGCATCCGCAACTTCAAAGCCGCGATGAAAGAGGGAGAAGAACCAAAGAAGGAAAAAGAGGAAGAGAAAAAGTCCTGATCCCGATCGATTTCCCCTCGATTGTGTTCTTTGTTCCTGTTTTTGCGCTCCACCATTGCTCAACCGCCCCTTACAGCATCCCTCGTTCGCGCAGCATCGCGTACACCAGTGCCACGGGCAGGCCCACTACGTTGCTGTAGCCGCCTTCGATGCGCGGGATCCAGCGCGAAGCCACGCCCTGGATCGCATACGCCCCCGCCTTGTCCATAGGCTCGCCGGTGGCGATGTAGTCGCGGATCTCATCTTCGGATAGCTCACAAAAAGTCACCAGCGTGCTCTCGGAAGCAGTTCTCTCAAGAGCAGTTGCCAGTCGCCAGTGGTTGGTTTTTCGTCGATGCGCCCAGCGAATCGCGCGATTTTGCTTTTACTGGCCTCTGACCACTGGCCGCCGGCTACGGGCCCAACCAGGCAGACTCCCGTGATCACGGCGTGCGTACGCCCCGCCAGCAATCGCAACATGCGGGCAGCATCCTCTGCGTCACGAGGTTTGCCGAGGATGGTGTCACCAACCACGACGATCGTGTCTGCGCCGAGCACACATTGCTGCGGGCGGCTTTGAAAAACGGCCAGCGCTTTTTCCCGCGCCAGCCGCCCGGCGCAATCTCGCGGAGATTCACCGGCAAGCGGCGTTTCGTTGATGTCGGCCGCTTGGACCGTGAATGGAATCCCGGCAATGCGCAGTAACTCCCGACGGCGCGGCGAGGCGGATGCAAGAACGATCATGCAATCTGGATTCCAGTCAAACCATTACCGGGCATCTTTCTCAGCCCGCTCACTGACAACTGACAACGGCCAACCGAACTTTAGCGGCTCCCCACCACCCCGCGCGCCGCTTCAATCAGTTTGGACGAATCGTAGCCGATGCCGTCCTTGAACACGATCTCAACATTCTCGATGTCCTCAATCTTGTTCGACGGGTCGCCTTTGATCACGACCAGATCGGCCTGTTTGCCGGGAGCGATGGTGCCAATGCGGTCCAGCTCTCCCAGGAACTGCGCGCCGTTTGCCGTCGCGATGTGAATCGCTTCCAGCGGCGTGAATCCAGCTTCCACCAGAAGTTCAACCTCGCGCTGGTCTCCGAAGCCCGCGATCACGCCCCCCATGCCGGTGGGGTCCAGTCCGGCCAGCAGCAAACCGCCGGCTGCGACGAATGCATGCTCGAACTCCATTTCCTTCTGGAATGCGGCCGGCCAGGGTGAGACGTCGCTGCCGTATTGCTTTCGCAGCCCGCTGGCGTCGCTGGAGCGAACTCGATTCCAGAGCAGCGCGCTGCGGGCATCGGGAGAAAGTGCATCGAGGACGCGCTTCTCGAGCGTCGGCCGTCCGGCAAAACTTCCCATCTCAAACACCGGAAGCGTCGAGGTGACCGCAACGTGGTGCTGTACCAGGTCAACGATCATCTCGTGCAGCGGGCCTCGATTCACGTCAAGCTTGGCCATGAGTTCGGGATTCTCGGACGGGTTCGGGCATTCCCCCGACTTTTTCGTGGGGAGAAATTCCGTATCGACGAACAGGCCGTGCTCAAGGTCGTCGATGCCGAGCGCTGCCGCTTCGCGAAAGCCCACCGAGCACAGGTGTCCGGTAACTTTGGCGCCGCGCTTGTGGGCCGCGGCGATCGCAGCGGAAAGTTCCGCAGGAGTGATGTACATATACGCCTTGAAACTGTCCACGCCCTGGTCTAACCAGAAATTGACGGTCTTCGTCGCGTCCTCAGGCCCGGTCAGCTGGTGCATCTGCACGGCGAAACTGCCGGGGCCTTCGAGATAAGGTCCGGTCACGTGCATCTTCGGGCCGGGTGTTTCACCCTGGTCAATCTGCTTCTTGAGTTCAAGATCGGTGTAGGGCTCAAGCGCCCCTGTGGTGCGGATGGTGGTCACGCCGCAGCCAAGGTACAAGCGCGGAAAACTAAATGCCATCTCGCCGAAGATGGCGTTTCCCATGGGATAGAACATGTGGTCGTGCATGCCCACCAGCCCGGGAATCACGCTGTAGCCATGCAGGTCGAGCACCTGGGCATCTTTGGGGACATTCGCCGACGCGGCATCGGAAACCGACTGAATCTTTCCTTGGGAGATCACGACGGTCTGGTCTTCCCGCGTGGCCGCACCCGTACCGTCGATCACACGCACGTGAGCCAGAGCGACCAGGGGCGAGTCCACCTTCACAAAGCCACGCACCTGGGGCGAGAGAGTTTGGGCGATAAGACCGACGGAGCAAACAAGCATCGAGAGGACGGCAGTGCCCGATTTGCGCATGGTTCTTCCTTTCCCTATCCACAAAGCAGGATTCTACAGAAGAAAACGAAGAGTCGGTGGGGAAGGCTCAAGCCCCGGTGCCTTGGTGACGGCAAGCGAGAACCGGGGAACCGAGAACTGCTCCCCGCCTGTTAAAATCAAGGATTAGCCCACAGCTTCTCAAGACAGTTGCCAGTTCCCGATTGCCAGCCGATTCGGTCTTACGGGCAACTGGCAACCGGCAACTGGCAACTGAACTTATGGACGCCGCTTTCCTCCGCAACTTTGCGATCATCGCGCATATCGACCACGGTAAATCCACTCTGGCAGACCGCCTGCTGGAGCTCACCGGATCGCTCACCGCGCGCGAGATGCAAGCGCAGGTGCTCGACTCCATGGACCTGGAGCGCGAGCGCGGCATCACCATCAAGGCCCACGCCGTCCGCATGATGTACACCGCGCACGACGGCCAGACTTATCAGCTCAACTTGATCGACACCCCCGGCCACGTCGACTTTTCCTACGAAGTCTCGCGCTCGCTGGCCTCGTGCGAAGGCGCGCTGCTCATCGTCGACGCTTCGCAAGGCGTAGAAGCGCAAACCCTCGCCAACTCTTACCTTGCGATCAATCACGGCCTCGAAATCATTCCCGTCATCAACAAGATCGATCTGCAAAGCGCCGACATCCCACGCACCAAAGAAATGATCGAAAACACGGTCGGCCTCGACCCTTCCGATGCCGTCCTCATCAGCGCCAAGACCGGCCAGGGCGTGCCCGACGTACTGGAAGCCATTGTGAAGCGCATTCCGCCGCCCAAGGGCAATCCGGACAGCCGTCTGCAGGCGCTTATCTTCGACTCCTGGTTCGACGCCTACCGCGGGGTGGTGATTCTGACCCGCGTCTTCCAGGGAACTCTGCGCAAGGGCCAGAGAATTCGCTTGTGGTCGAACGGCACGACCTTCGACGCGGAAACTCTCGGTGTGCTCACGCCCAAGCCGGTGGAGATCAACGAACTGAAAGCCGGCGAGGTCGGATTCCTCATCGCGAATATCAAGAATGTCGCCGACACGAAAATCGGCGACACCATTACCGACGACGCCAACCCGGCGTTCGAGGCCCTCCCTGGCTTCGAAGAAATAAAGCCCATGGTGTTTGCTGGCCTCTATACCGTGGACGCGCACGAGCACACCCGGCTGCGCGAAGCGCTCGAAAAACTGCGGCTGAATGATTCCTCGTTCTTTTTCGAGCCGGAGAGTTCCGTGGCGCTGGGTTTCGGATTCCGTTGCGGCTTCCTCGGCCTGCTGCACATGGAGATCATCCAGGAGCGACTGGAGCGCGAGTTCGAGCTCGAACTCATCACCACCGCACCCAGCGTGCGTTACAAAATCACGAAGACCGACGGCCAGTTGATCGAGGTCGATAATCCCTCACGCTGGCCCGACCCGAGCGAAATCGCCAAGATCGAAGAGCCGGTGATCCTGGCCACGATTCTCACCAACGAAGAATACGTCGGCGGAATCCTGAAACTGGTCGAGGACAAGCGCGGCAAGCAAAAGACCTTCGAGTATGTCAGCTCGTCGCGCGTGATGTTGCACTATGAGTTACCGCTGAATGAAATCGTGCTCGATTTTTATGATCGCCTGAAGTCAGTTTCGCGGGGCTACGCTTCGCTCGACTACCACCTCGCGGATTATTGGGAGTCGCCCATGGTGAAGCTCGACATCCTGGTGGCGGGTGAGCCGGTCGATGCTCTTTCGATCATTGTTCATCGCGATTTCGCCTACGAGCGGGGCAAAGCGCTGGTTTCCAAAATGAGGCAACTCATCCCCCGGCAGATGTTCGAAGTGGCAATCCAGGCTTCCATCGGAGCCAAAATCATCGCCCGCGAAACCGTCTCCGCCATTCGCAAGAACGTGCTCGCCAAGTGCTATGGCGGCGATATTTCGCGCAAACGCAAGCTCCTCGAAAAACAGAAGGAAGGCAAAAAACGAATGAAACGGATCGGCCGCGTCGATATCCCCCAGGAGGCTTTCCTGGCCGTTCTGAAGGTCGGCGAGGACAGCAATTGAGCGGTTTGCGATGGCGAATGGGAAGGTAGGCAACCGCACAAATGTGCAAAACTCCAAAGTGGGAACGGATCGGCCTTCCGCTGGTTTCGGCGGTGTTAATGCTGAGTGAATTGCCTAACTGGTTACTATTCAGAGCCTTAGAGGGCGAAAAATCTGCTGCACTCAGCCGGCTCACAGCTGTTTACCGGCAGACATTTCTTGTCGAGCCAGCAATTCCACAAGCTTTTCCACAGCCCGCCGCCCTGCGGCAGCGCAACTCGAATCGGCTAAGATAGTTACCCTGCACACTACAGGCATTCCTGTACCTCTGCGGTCACTCCTCGGCGCCCATGCCGCCCTCGGCCATCATCTCGAATCGGGTGCAGCTGTTTCGGAAGGCCAGCACGAGCTTGCCCGTCGGTCCGTTCCGTTGCTTGGAGATGATGATCTCCGCTTTACCCCGCAGGTCGGGATCGTCCTGCCGGTAAACCTCTTCGCGGAAGATGAACATCACCAGATCGGCATCCTGCTCGATCGATCCCGATTCGCGCAGATCGGAAAGCTGCGGACGATGGTCTCCGCCCCGGCTCTCCGGAGCGCGGCTCAACTGCGAGAGCGCAACTACCGGCACACTCAGTTCCTTAGCCAGTCCCTTCAGCCCGCGCGAGATCGCCGACACTTCCTGCGTGCGGTTTTCGTAACGCTTGCTTCCCCCCGACATGAGCTGCAGGTAGTCGACGATGATCAGGTCAAGCCTACCTTGCGATTGCTTCAAGCGCCGCGCCTTGGCGCGCATCTCGCTCAGCGCGATGCCAGGCGTGTCATCGATGTAAATCGGCGCATGGGCCAACTGCTCCATGGCGCGCACTACTTTGCGCGTGTCGTCCTGCCAGAGCGAGCCGGTCCGCATCTTGTGCGCGTCCACTTCCGCCGTCGAGCAGAGCAGGCGGAGCAAGAGCGCCTCGCGCGACATTTCCAGAGAAAACACCCCCACCACCTGCTGGTCCTTGATCGCGGCGTTTTCTGCGATGTTCATAGCGAAGGCTGTCTTGCCCATCGAAGGCCGCGCCGCGATGATCACCAGGTCCGAACGCTGCAGCCCGCTGGTCATCTCGTCGAGATTTTCGTAGTGCGTGGCCAATCCTGTAATGCGCTGGCCGCGTTGCAACAGCGCATCGACCGATCCAAACGACTCGCGCACAATCTCCTGTACGCCCATGAAGCCGCGCCCAATGCGTTTCTCCGAGAGCTGGAAGATTGCAGCTTCGGCATCGCTGAGCACCTCCTCGGCCGTATCGGATTGATCGGCCGCCCGAGCAATTGCGGTATTGGCGGCGTGAATCAGCCCGCGCAGCATCGCCTTGTCGCGCACGATCTTGACATAATGCTCAATGCTCGGCCGGTCGGGCACGCCATCTAGCAGGCTCGACACATAGCCCACATCGCCGATCGCCTGCAAATCCTTGTGCCGATCAAGCTCCTCGATCAGCGTGATCATGTCGATGGGACGCGACGACTCCGCCAGATCGACCATGCGCCCATAAATCCGCCGGTGCGAATCCAGCGAGAAATCCTCGATCCGCAAGTGTTCGGCAGCCTGGTTATAGGCAAAGTTGTCGAGCAGAATCGCGCCCAGAATCGAGCGCTCCGCTTCTACGTTCGCGGGAAGCGTGCTGAGGTTGTAATCAGTGGTCGCCATATTTCAATGCAATGTCGCCTACAACACTCTGGCGCTAGGATAAGCGAAGACAAAGCGAAACGCCAAATGAATTTGTGCAGAAGCTGTGAAGCCAGACAATATGTTGTGGAAGACCCGCGAAAACACGTCCGAATCAAGAAAGTCCACGCCCTCGAATGAAAGGATTATCCGCCTTGATCCGCGCCCATGCGTGGCGAAAGTCTTCGAAACAAATGCGGCACCGGCCAGCCACCGGTGCCGCATCGTTCGTGGGTCTCTGGTCTTGCCTTGCCGCTGCTAGGAGCGGCAAGACGACGGTACTGGTGGCCGACAGCGCTCACAAGGAGTACTACGTCACCAGTACTGGCTGCAGAAGCGGGATTCGAAGAATCACTTCTCTGCAACCCCTGCGGCTAGCCAACGGCGCCAGCCCGCTCCAAGAGCGGACCGGGCAGGAGGCCGCAATGCCCGGGTAACCGGTACGCACTCACGCGCGTTTCCGAATTCCCGCTGGCAATTCACCCTCGAGAATTGCCAGTCTGCCACCGGCGTCACCGCAATCATCAGTTGGCAAGTTTTGAGATTGACCACGTATTCGCTGCACCCACTCTGTTACGGAATGTTCGAAGCCGCAACTGAAAAACAATTCCCGCTTGTGCAGAAGCTGTGGACGACGAAACTTCCTTGTGGAGGTCTGAGGAAAACTGCGCAGGAATCGCAAGAAGAAACCTAGGCCATTCGTCTCTCACACATCAAGGAACACTCGCAACCTCCGCGAGCGCGGGGATGCGACGCTTCGATGCCCCGCAACTTCCGTGAGAAAACGAAAAAGCCGGAGCGCCCAGCTCCGGCTTCTCGATTCGCTCGGTAGCCCACTCAGTTGAGAGCGATCATCACTTCTTCGGTGGCGGGTGCTTGTCCGCCCGCGAGCTTCATTTCCTTCAGCAGGCTCTTCTCCTGTTTCGAGGTCGGGAGTAACATCGCTTGGTTGCCTGCACCTCTGCGGATCTCCGCCAGGAAGTATTGGCCGGCCACACGGTGGAAAATCAAATTCGAACCCGCGTTCGTGGAAATCTCCCGCCGAACCTGCGTCAGCGCGCCCGCCTTGCTTTTGCGGTCATGAATCGTGACTGCCATGTCGCCATCGGCGTTGATTACATAGCTGCCCGCCGGCAGCTGCGCCGACCCCACCTTGAAGGCGAACGGCACCTTGGCTGTGGCTACTGTCTGCGCGTGCGCCGCGGCGTTCATCATCACTGCCAACACCACCAGCGACAGGGTCCCGATAAGGTTGCGTTTCATACGTCCTCCCTTTGGGGCTCCTTTGCAGTGGAACCCAAACTGAATTGCCACTCAGCCTCGTCTGCGCTATCGCTGGAAGCTTGTTGTGACGCATTCCCATATCGCATCCCTCATGCCAAATCAGGATCAGGGCAGATTCCAGCCGATTCTTCTGAATTTGCAACAACATAAGCCCCGGCCACTCTCCCCGGCATGCTCAGCAGAGCTCAAAGCGGTAGTTAAACGGCTACCCGCGGGGAGCCGTTTGGTTCCCGGAAGCGGGAGTCGATATGCCGTCGATTCGACGATGCATCTCCGGCGCTTTCGGCTTACACTGGCAGGCGGGAGAGCGACTTGAGCAACGCGAGACTGCTGGCAATTACAGGCTTCCCCAAGGAAGTAGTCACAATCGGGAAGGATGGCCCGCTGATTCTGGGAAGGGATCTCTCCAACCAGATGGTGGTGCCCGACCCTGCGGTGTCACGCAAGCATTGCTCGGTGAGCGAGATCTCCAGCGGCGTTTTTGAAATCGCCGATCTCGACAGCCACTACGGAACTTTCGTCAACGAAACGCAGGTGACCCGCCAGTCTCTGCAGCATGGAGACCGCATTCGCATCGGCAAGAGCGAGTTTGTGTTCCTCACCGACCCCGAGGACGACGCTGCCCTGCTCACCTCGCGCCTCGGCAGCCCCGGCGCGACCGCCGAACTGAAGACGATGTCTCTCGATCCATGCGGCCTGCCCACCGACGATGCCTGGATCGGCCGTATGGCGCGCGATCTGGCTGCATTCCTGCAGATTGCGAATGTCATCAATTCCACCCGCGACATTCAAGCCCTGCAACACAAATTGCTGGAGTTGATTTGCGAAGTGATTCCCGCCGACCTAGGCGCCATCGTTCTTCAGCCCAACCAGAATGAGGAACCCGGTTCGCCCTGCGCCTGGAATAGAAAAGGCCCGGCAACCCCCCAGATCGTCATTCGAGAAGAGTTGGTGCAGCAAGCGATTTGGGAACGCTGCGCCGTGGTCGCAGCCGCTCCCGCTGCCACGGCTTCCGCCGAGCACGTGTTGTGCGTGCCCCTGATCGCGGTCGACAGAACTCTGGGAGTGATTTACCTAAGCGCGCCCGCCTCTTCGCCCGCCTTCGACGAAGATCACGCCTATTTCGTCAGTTCGGTTTCCCGCATCGCCGCCGTCACGCTGGAGAACCTGTTGAAGCTCGATTCTCTGCGTGCCGAGAACCAGCGCCTCCGCGCCGAGGTCGAAGCCGATGGCACGCTGATCGGCGAGAGCAAGCCCATGCGCCGAGTCAGCGATTTCATCGCGCGCATAACGAAAGGCGATTCCACCGTGCTCATTCGCGGCGAGAGTGGAACCGGCAAAGAACTCGTGGCCCGCGCCATTCACGCCAGCAGCTTGCGCTCCGGCCGGCCCTTCGTCGCCATCAACTGTGCCGCCATCCCGGAAGCCTTGCTCGAAAGCGAACTCTTCGGCCACGAAAAAGGAGCCTTCACCGGCGCCGTCGGCACCCGGAAGGGTAAATTCGAGGCCGCCGAAGACGGGACGCTATTTCTCGACGAAATCGGAGAGATGACTCCCCTACTGCAAGCCAAGCTGTTGCGCGTCCTGCAGCAGCGCGAATTCGAACGCGTCGGAGCGACTCGCCTGCTGCCCTTCAACGCCCGCGTTCTTGCCGCCACCAACAAGAACCTCGAGCAGGCCATCAAAACCGGCCAGTTCCGGCAGGACTTATATTACCGGCTGAATGTGGTTAGCGTAGTCCTGCCTCCGCTGCGCGAGCATCGCGAGGATATCCCCCTGCTCGCTCTGCACTTTGCCAATCGGTACGCGGCGAAGTGTAAGCGCGCCTTCAAAGGCATTGCCGCCGAGGCGCGCACTTTGCTCATGCAATACAGTTGGCCGGGCAACGTTCGCGAATTGGAGAATGCCATCGAACACGCGATCGCGCTGGGACTCACCGGCGAAATTCTCCCCGAGGACCTGCCCGCCGCGCTGCTCGAGGAACAGTCTCCGGGATTAGACGCGGCGCGCTACCACAACACTCTCAACCAAACCAAGAAACAGCTAGTCCTAACTGCGCTCGACGAAGCCAACGGCAGCCCCGTCGAGGCCGCCCACATCCTGGGAATCCACCCCAAGTATCTGCACCGCCTGATCCGCAATCTGAATTTGAAATCCGACGTGAAGCGATTCGCGTAGGCGAGCAACCGCGCGTCGGGCCGTCCTCGCCCGTGGTAATCTTCGTAAGAAAGGAAGACTCGAATATGAGAGAGCCCCGCGAATCATCGTTCGCGCTTTACGTGGGATTGGCCTTGATGCTCGCATTTATCATTGTGCCCCGCCTCGCGGCGCAAGACGCACCGCCGGTCGGAGAATGGACAGGAACGCTGAATCCAGGGGGTCAAGCTAAGAAGCATGTCGTGGTGCACATTTCCGCTGAGCAGGACGGCAGCCTGCGGGGCACCATCGACTACCCTGATCAAGATGTTTCTGGCATCGAGATCAGCGCCATCACGTATAGGAAGTCAACTTTGCATTTCGAAAGCACGCCCGGTCTGTGTGTCTATGACGGCACCATGGACAACGACGGCTCACAAATTACGGGTGCTTGGAAGCAAGGCGGAACGAGTCTGAATCTGGTACTCAAGCGCACACGGTAGCGCTCTCGAATGACTTTTTTCTTAATGCGACAACCACGTTGATGAAACATCAAGGATTCCGGCTATCGACATTGTCACCAATCCGGGTTCTGATCGCCATGGGCTGGTTACAAAAGTGAATCGACTTCCGGCTTGCCCGACGATCCGCTGAAAATGCGGGAATCGCATTTTACCCGTTCGATTGTCCGATGCTGCGGTAAACTTCTTCGCGGTCATGCGTGGCCTTTTCGGCTGCCTTTCCGAATCCGAACCACGCCAGAACCAGAGCTGTCCCGGTAATGACGAATAGCCAAGGCCCGTCGTAAAAGTGAAAAAGCCAGGAGGCAGGGTCGAGGCCCTGGGCCTTCGCTGCCGCTAGCGGGCCGCCGCCCCACCAGGACGCCACCATGCCGGGGATGAAAAGGAAAAGGCGATGACGAATACGCAGGTAACCGCATCGTCTCTCCTCGTGCTGCTTCTCAAGGAAATGAGCGCACGGCTCGCTGGTGCCCATGCGTCGGGGCCCGCGTTCAAACGCAGGTCCGAAAAGGTAAACGATTACGCCCAGCGTCCATGCCTGTCCGAGCCTGATCCATGGCTGATCGATTCTGTAGATGTTGTAGAGAAGAGCTCCGGCGAGGACTGCCGTAACGCCCACTACGGAGGTGATAACAAGGGCGTTGAGCTTTTCACGTGACCGCGCCATAGCGCATAGCTCGTCGGGCGTCGGTGCGATTTGCATGCTTCGTTGTTGTTCCTCTGTCTGCGATTTCCATACGATCCGGGGCGTATCAGCTTCGCCCGGTTCCTCAGATTGTGGCATCGGTGGCTCCCTTTAGGTATTTCTGCTTAAGTACGCTCTTAATTCGGTGAATCTTCGTGGCGACGTTGCCGGCAGAGAGCCCGGTGACCTCCGCTATCGGTCCTGCTGCCTCGCCTTCGAGATAGAGCAAGATGACTTGGCGATCCAACGGTTTGAGCTGGTGAATCAGATTCAGAAGGATTGTCAGAGAGAACCGGCGATCGACTTGAGCCCCGGCATCGACTAGGGAGAATCCAGTTTCGAGGGTTTCCAAGTCTACCAGCCGCGAGGCCAAGCGGCGACTTCGCACGACGTGGGAAGCCCCTACGTTATGCGCGATCCGGTAGACCCAAGTCTGCAAACTGCAACGACCGTCAAACGACTTGAGGCTCAACCACAACTCCATATGCATCTCCTGAAGCAGATCTTCTTGCTTATCGGAATCGGCCTCATAACCACGGGCCAGCCGCCGGATGACGGCACCATAGGCGGAGCTTGCTTCGGCATACAGTGCGTCTTGTCTGCTCCGATCCACCGTGTCCTGTCTCTTGCCTCCATTTGGATAGTCTCCAACGGGGACAGGTTTCTTACACTCGACTCGAGGTTATTGTCACCAACTGCAGAAGAGTACAATCTCGCCCAGGATCCATGAAACCAACCTCGAACCTGATTGCTGCGCTCGCCATTCTCATCCTTTCGTTCCCGGCAGCCGCGCAACAGGTATCCCCGGCAATGACTCCGCCGCCTCAAGTACCCCAGCGCATCCGCGTATCGCAGGGAGTCGCGCAAGGACTCTTGGTTCGCAGAGTCGACCCAGCCTATCCGCCTCTGGCGCGGCAGGCCCGCATTTCGGGAACAGTTGTTCTGAGAGCGCTCATCGGCACCGATGGTTCCATTGAGAACTTGACGTTGGTGAGCGGCCACCCAATGCTTGCGCCCGCTGCCATCGAAGCCGTGAAGCGGAAGTACAAGCCGTATCTTCTGTTCGGTCAACCAGTAAAAGTAGATACCGAAGTGACAGTCAACTTCGCGCGCTCACCGCCTTCGCCCGCAGACGGCATCGCAGGCGGCTTATCCGCTAGCCAGTCCGGCGGTGCGGTCACGCCTGTCCCACCGGAAGCTTGGTTGTCTCAGGTCCTGAATAAGTATCCCGGATTGCTGACTGAGCTCGGTCAGTTGCTGGGGAAACTCCAGCACAACATTCAGTTTCCGGAGGCGCGCGGCCAAAGCCATCTCAAGTTCGAAGCAAAAATGGTCCTCCCTTGAGTTCCCCGGTCTCGGTGTCGGAATGCCAGTCGTGGTCGCCCCTGCAATAGCGGCGTTCAGAAGCTTCCACGCGGGTAAGCCGGTGGAGGGCCCATGACTGACCCACGCTGCTTAGCCCAACTTTCGCAGTTGCGGACATTTTCCGGCTTTTTTGCCCTGATCTTTATTGTTAAGCCGTCTGTTTTCAGCGTCGCTCTCTGAAAAAACGGAAGAGTGGAGACCAAGTGTCTTC
>Ga0182015_10001193_pt1 | contig 35280 bp, 40 predicted proteins | sample 712P3MmetaG_FD_120478 | JGI IMG/M metagenome (GOLD analysis project Ga0182015, IMG submission 120478) | Permafrost microbial communities from Stordalen Mire, Sweden - 712P3M metaG | ecosystem: Environmental > Terrestrial > Soil > Wetlands > Permafrost | place: Sweden: Stordalen | collected...
CTCGGCTACATCCGCCTCGGCCAGCCGGCGACGACGCTGTCGGGCGGCGAGGCCCAGCGGATCAAGCTGGCCACCGAGCTGTCGAAGATCGCGACCGGCCGCACTCTCTACATCCTCGACGAGCCCACCACCGGGCTGCACTTCGCCGACGTCCAGCGGCTGCTCGACGTGCTGCACCGGCTCGTGGACGCCGGAAACTCGGTCGTCGTGATCGAGCACAACCTGGACGTGATCAAGAGCGCCGATCGGCTGATCGACCTCGGGCCGGAGGGCGGTGACGAGGGCGGCAGGGTGGTGGCGACCGGGACGCCCGAGGAGGTCGCGGCTGTGGCGGAATCGCACACCGGCCGCTTCCTCGAGCCGCTGCTGGGCGTCGGGCCGACGCTGCGGCGCGGCGGCCCGCGGCGCAAGCTCGCCACCGCCGCCTGATCCGGGGCATTCGCCCGAGCCGGAGCGGCCCACGCAGGTTGCGGTTCAGCGCTCGAGGCCGGCGAGCCCGGCGCGAAAGGCCTCGAGCTCCTCGGGGTCGATCGAGAAGGTGTGCTCGGCGGTGGGGAAGCGGCGCGTACGCACCTCGGCGGCGTATTCGCTCACCGCGCCGACCATCACCGAGCGCAGCTCGGTGTACTGCTTGGCGAAGCGCGGCGCGTGACCGGGATAGATGCCGAGCATGTCGTGGAGCACGAGCACCTGGCCGTCGGTCGCCGCTCCCGCCCCGATCCCGATCACGGGAATCTCGACCAGGCGCGTGATCTCGGCGGCGATCGCGGCCGGCATCGCCTCGAACACGATCGCGAAGGCGTTGGCATCCTCGACGGCGAGCGCCTCGGCGGCCAGTTCGAGCGCACGGTCCGCCGTGCGGCCCTGGGCGCGGCGCCCGCCGAGCGCCGTCGAGGTCTGTGGCGTCAGGCCGATGTGACCCATCACCGGGATGCCGGCCGCGACGATCGCAGCGATCCGCGAGATCGGTCCGGCGCCTCCGCCCTCGAGCTTGACCGCGTCGGCGCGAGCCTCCTTGACGAATCGCTGGGCGGTACGGACCGCCTGCTCGTCGGAGGCCTCGTAGGAGCCGAACGGCAGATCGGCCACCAGCAGCGCGGTGCGGACGCCTCGTCGTGTCGCGGCGGTCAGCATCAGCATCTCCTCCACGGTCACCGCGACGGTCGAGTCATAGCCGAGCACGACCTCGGCCGCGGAGTCCCCGACCAGGACGATGTCGGCCCCGGCTGCGTCGACGATCTGGCCGCTCGGGAAGTCGTAGGCGGTCGCCATCACGATCGCCTCGCCGCGACGCTTGCACTCCGCGATCGCCGGCAGGGTGACCGGCACGCGCCCGGCGTCGGCCGTCGTGTCGGTCTTTGGCGTGCTCGACATTCCGTTCAGGTCCTGAGCTCGTCGGCGTGCTCGTCGACGGCGAGGATCCGGTTGTGCGCGTCGACGTGCACGACGCGCGGGAGGTAGAGGTCGATCTCCTCGCGCGTGTAGCTCGCGTAGGAGATGACGATGATCCGGTCGCCGCGCGCCACCAGGCGGGCGGCGGCCCCGTTCAGCTTGACCTCGCCGCCGCCGCTCTCGCCGGCGATCGTGTAGGTCTCAAAGCGTGCGCCGTTATCCACGTCGACGACGGCGACCTGCTCGTGCGCGAGGATGTCGGCGGCGTCCAGGAGCTCGCGGTCGATCGTGATCGAGCCGACGTAGTGCAGGTCGCAGTCGGTCACGGTCGCGCGGTGGATCTTCGACTTGAGCATCGTGCGCTGCACGCTCAGCGTCCTTCCGGCGCGGCGATCAGGTTGTCGATCAGTCGGGCGCGCCCGACACGCGCCGCGACGGCGATCAGCACCGGCGCATCGACGTGGACGACCGGCTCAAGCGTCTGCGGATCGACGAGCGCGAGATATTCCGGCTCGATCTCGTGGCGCTCCAGCTCCCGCCGTGCCGCTGACGCGACGGCGTCGCTGTCGCGCTCGCCGGCGGCGATCGCCGTGGCCGCGCTGCGCAGCGCGCGCGAGAGGCCGAGCGCCCGGGCGCGCTCGGCGTCGCTGAGGTAGGCGTTGCGGCTCGAGCGCGCCAGCCCGTCGCCGTCGCGGACCGTCGGGCAGATCTCGATCGCGGTCGGGATGTCGAGGTCCGCGACCAGGCGCCGGATGACGAGCGCCTGCTGCGCATCCTTCTGCCCGAAATAGGCCACCTGAGGCCCAACGATGTTCAGCAGCTTGGCCACCACCGTCGCGACACCGTGGAAGTGCTCCGGGCCACGCGCGGTCCCCTCGAGCGGCTCGCTGAGCCCTGCGACTACGACCGTCGTCGCGAACCCCTGCGGATACATCTCCGCGCCGTCGGGTGCGAACAGGAGATCCACGCCCGCCCGGCCGGCGAGCTCCGCGTCGTGCGCCTCGTCGCGCGGGTAGGTCGCGAGATCCTCGTCGCCGGCAAACTGCGCCGGGTTCACGAACAGCGACATGACGACGGTCGCGCATTCGCTCCGCGCCCTGTGCAGCAGCGCGAGGTGACCTTCGTGCAGAGCGCCCATCGTCGGCACGAGGCCGATCGGACGCGGCGCTTCGCGCAACGCCTGGCGAGCCGCGGCGATCGTGCGAACCGTCGTCATTCGTTCGTTCATAGCTCGGTCCAGTTCCTCACTGCGGATACCGGTCGCGACTTTGGATGGGCACTGCCAACTGGTCCGTCCCGGTAGGTGACGGCCTTGGCTCATAGCCTAGCGGGCTGGCTGCGGGTGCGGGACGCCGCGCACTACATTTGAGACCGTGCAGAGCGCCACCGACCGACGCGAAGCCCTCAAGGAGCTGCTGATGACCGCGCGCGAATGCACTCGCTGCGCGGAGCTGGCCGCAACGCGAAACAGCGTCGTGTTCGGTGCCGGCAACGCCGACGCGGACCTGATGTTCGTCGGCGAGGCCCCCGGCGCCAACGAGGATCTCCAGGGGCTGCCGTTCGTCGGCGCCGCCGGCAAGCTGCTGGAGACGCTGCTCGGCGAGATCGGGCTGAGCCGCGCCGAGGTCTTCATCGCCAACGTGCTCAAGTGCCGACCGCCCGGCAACCGAGATCCGCGGCCCGGCGAGATCGACAATTGCACGCCGTATCTGATCGCCCAGGTAGAACTGGTGGCGCCGCGCGTGATCTGCACGCTCGGAAACTTCGCGACCAAGCTGCTGCGCGACGACCCGGCCGGGATCACGCGCGTGCACGGGCAGGCGGAGGTCCGCCGGATCGGTACCCATACGACCCGGCTGTTCCCGATCTACCACCCGGCGGCGGCGCTCTACACGCCGCGAACAATGGACTTCCTGCGCGAGGACTTCCACGCTCTGCCGGCCCTGCTCGGGCTGCCGGCGCCGGCGGCGCCGCCGCCGGCACAGCCGCCGGCACAGCCGCCGCCGACCACCGCCGAGGCGGTCGAGCGCGAGGCGCCCGCGTCCGCGCCGGTGTTCGCGGCCGCCGCGGCCGAGCCCGAGCAGCTGGGGTTGTTCTGAACGCGCTGAAGGTGTACGAGACCGCCGATCCGGCGGCGACCGAGGCGATCGGCGCCGAGCTCGCCGCCCGGCTGCGGGCTGGGGATCTCGTGCATGTCCGCGGCGAGCTTGGAGCAGGCAAGACAACCCTGGTGCGGGGAGCGTGTCGAGCGCTCGGCGTCAGCACGCCGGTGACCAGCCCGACGTTTGCGATCGCCCATCGCTACGACGCCGCGGGCGGGTTGGTCGTCGCCCACCTCGACCTCTACCGGCTCGCCGGGCTTGACGGCGAGGATCCCGACCTGCTCGGCGACTACGTCGGTCGCGAGGCGATCACCTTCGTCGAGTGGCCCGACCCCCGCGCCGCCGCCGAGCTTGGAGCGGCGCCACGGATCACAGTGGAGCTCGCTCACCTCGAGGGCGACCGCCGCCGCGTGGAGGTGCGCGGATGAACGTGCCCGGCCTGGAGGGCGACGGCCGCGTGGAGGTGCACGCATGAACGTGCTCGGCCTGGAGGGCGACGGCCGCGTGGAGGTGCACGGATGAACGTGCTCGGCCTGGAGGGCGACCGCCGCGTGGAGGTGCACGGATGAACGTGCTCGGCCTGGACACCGCAACGCCCTCGACCGCCGTCGCGCTCGCACGCGCGGACGGCTGGCTGCGTGAGGCGCGCGACGAGGTCGCCGCGGGCGAGCGGCCGGCGCACACGGGGCGACTGCTCGCCCTGGCGGCCGAGCTGCTCGAGCAGGCCGGTCTCGCCTGGGCGCAACTTGACCGCGTCGCGGTCGGAGTGGGTCCGGGCGGCTACACGGGATTGCGGATCGGCCTCGCCAGCGCACACGGCATCGCGCTTGGGACCGGGGCGGAACTGGTCGGGGTGGGGACGCTTCGCGCGCTCGCTGAGCCGCTCCGAGCTCGCAGCGCGGCCGCCGTGCTCGACGCGCGCCGGGGGGAGGCGTTCATCGCCGTCTACCGCGACGGCGAGGAGCTGCTGGCACCGCGGGTATGCCGGCCGGCGGAGCTGGCTGGACTCGCGCTCGCGGGCGGGCCGGACACGCTGGCGATCGGTGACGGGGCGCTACGCTTCCGAGACGCCTTCGAGTGCGCCGGCATCGCCGTCGCCCCAGCCGGCAGCCCCCTGCACGCCGTCGGCGCAGCGGCGATCTGCCGCCTGGCGATCAGCGGACACACGGTCGCGGCCGCCCCCGACTATCGACGGCTCGCCGACGCGGAGATCGCGCTGGGCGCACCACCACGATGACCGAGCCGCTTTCAGTTGAGATCCGCCCACTCGCCTACAGCGATCTGCCGGCGGTCGCGGCGATCGAGCGCCGGGCGTTCCCGACGCCGTGGTCGATCGCGATGTTCGTGCTCGAGATGTCGAAGTCGACCGGACTCTGCCTCGCCGCTCTCTGGGACTCCACGCTGGTCGGCTACACCGTCTGCTCGCGCTACGACACCGTCTGGCATGTGATGAACATCGCCGTCGACCCCGACCACAGGCGCCGAGGGATCGCGTCGGCCCTGCTCGGAGAGCTCTACGCACGGGCCGGCGACGCGCATGCTCAATTCACCCTCGAGGTGCGCCGTTCCAACCAGGCCGCGATCGAGCTCTACCAGCGCGACGGCTTCGCCATCGCCGGGCTGCGGCGGCGCTACTACCAGGACAACGGCGAGGACGCGCTGATCATGTGGCGCACACCGGCGACGCTCGAGGGGCGCCTCGACGACGTGCCGGCGGCCGACCCCGTCGCGCACCACCGCCCGTGATCCTGGCGTTTGAGACCAGTTGCGACGACACGGCCGTCGCGCTCGTGAGCGACGACGGCGCCGTCCTCGCAAACGTCATCTCCTCCCAGGAGGTCCACGACCGGTTCGGCGGCGTGGTGCCCGAGATCGCCGCGCGCCATCATCTCGAGCTGATCGACGCCGTCGTGGCGGAGGCGTTCACGCGCGCCGGGGCCGGCGTCGAGGACGTCTCGCTGGTCGCCGCGACGCGCGGGCCAGGGCTGATCGGCGCGCTGCTCGTCGGCTTCTGCGCCGCCAAGAGCTTCGCCGCGGCTCGCGAGCTTCCGTTTGCGCCGGTCGACCACCTCGAGGGGCACATCGCCGCGGCGTATCTCGCGCCGGCGCGCTTTGAGCCGCCGTTCCTCGCGTTGATCGCCTCCGGCGGACACACCCTGTTGCTCGATGTGACGCAGCGCGGGGGCCCTGTTGAGGTGCTTGCGCGGACGCTCGACGACGCCGCCGGCGAGGCATTCGACAAGGGTGCTCGGATGCTCGGCCTCGGCTATCCGGGCGGCGCTGCGCTCGCGCGCCTCGCCGCCGACGGAGATCCGAGCAGCTACGACTTTCCGACCGGACGCAGCGAGGACTTCTCCTTCGCCGGGCTGAAGACCGCGCTGCTCTACAAGACCCGTGAGGTCGACCTGAGCGATCACCGTGTGCGGTCGAATCTCGCCGCCGCCTACCAGCGGGCGATCGTGGAGGCGCTGCGCAGGCGTGTGCTGCGCGGGCTCGAGCGCACGGGGCGCACGCGCCTGGCGCTCGGCGGCGGTGTCGCAGCCAATCTCGCCCTGCGCGCGCGCCTGTCGGAAATAGGCGTCGAGCTGTTCCTGCCGCCGACCGAGCTGTGCACCGACAACGCCGCAATGATCGCGGCCGCCGCGCTCGATCGCGAGCCGTTGCCCTATCCGGACTACCTCGGGCTGGACGTGTACGCCACGGGCCAGGGGCCGCTGCGGTGAGCGTCGTCGTCCTGTACGGGCGGCCCGGATGCTGTCTGTGCGACGAGGCGCGAAGCGTTCTGCAGCGCGTCCGCGCGCGGCAGCCGTTCGAGCTGATCGAGGTCGACATCGAGCGCGATGACGCATTGCTGCGCGCCTACCTGGAACGAATCCCGGTGGTCACGCTGGACGGCGAGGAGCTGTTCGAATTCGCCGTCGAGGAGTCGATCCTGCGAGACAGGCTCGCTAGAGTCCCCCGGATGATCGAAGAGCAGTCCGCGGCGGCCGGTGAGGATCTCGCGGCAAGCGCCGAGCGCCTGTCGCTCGGTGTCGCGGCTCGGCTGTCGCGCTACCTCCAGGTTCTGACTCAGGCCCGCAAGATGGGCCGCGAGACGATCTCCTCCCACGAGCTCGCCGAATACACGCACGTCAACTCGACCCAGATTCGGCGCGACCTCTCGGGCTTCGGCAAGTTCGGCAAGCGCGGCGTCGGCTACAACGTCGACTCGCTGCTGGCGCAGATCCGCAAGATCCTGCGCACCGCCGGCCAGCACAACATCGCGCTGTTCGGCGCCGGCCACCTCGGCACGGCGATCGCCTCCTCGGAGATCTTCGCCGACCACGGCTTCCGCGTCGTGGCGATATTCGACGCTGACCCCGCCAAGGTCGGGCAGCGCGTGGGAGCTCACGTGGTGCGCCACAACGACGATCTGCGTGCCGTCGTCGACGAGCAGGACATCGTCGTGGGCGTGCTCGCCGTGCCGACGGCCGCCGCGCAGGGGCTCGCCGACGACCTCGTCGCGGCAGGGGTGAAGATCGTCTTCAACTACTCCGATGCGCTGCTCGACGTCCCGCCCGAAACGACGGTCCACACCTCGAGTCCGGCCGTCGACCTGCTCTACGCGCTCTACTTCTATCTCGCCTGATCGGTGTCCGCGATCGACCTCGACCGCGCCGTGGAGACCTTCGCGGCGTCCACCGACATGACCGTGGGGATCGAAGAGGAGTTCTCGATCCTCGATCCCGGAACGCTGGACCTCGCTCCGCGCTTCGAGGAGCTGCGCGACGCGGCCGCGCTCGTCGACCCAACCCTGCACGAGCACATCACCGGTGAGCTGATCTCATCGGAGATCGAGATCATCTCCGGCGCCGGCGCGGATCTCTCCGACGCGCTGCGCCGTCAGCGCGAGCGTCGCCGGGCCCTCTTTGCGCTGGCGGGCGCGAGGGGTGCAGAACTGGGGGCGACCGGCACGCACCCCTGGGCGGACTACCGGGAGCAGCCCGTGATCGACACCGAGCACTATCACCGTGTCGAGGAGGGTCTGAAGTACGTCGCCTGGCGCAACAACACCTTCAGCCTGCACGTGCACGTCGGCGTACGCGACATCGACCGCGCGGTTCGCGTGTGCGACCGGATGCGCGCGCTGCTGCCGCTGCTGCTCGCGGTCTCGGCGAACTCGCCTTTCCTGGACGGCCGGCTCGCCGGGCTGCATTCGGCTCGAACGCAGATCTTCACGCGCAGCTTCCCGCGCTGCGGCGTTCCGCACATACTCGGCGGCTGGCCCGCGTTTCGGCGATACATCGAGTTGCTGATCGCGACGCATTCGATCATCGAGTTCACGCAGGTCTGGTGGTCGGTGCGACCGCACTTCTCCTACGGCACGGTCGAGGTGCGCATCTGTGACGTGCAGCCCACGGCCGGCGAGTCCGACGCCCTGGTCGGCCTGATCGTGGCGTGCGTCGCCCAGGTCCTGCTCGAGCTCGATGCGGGCGATCGCAGCGAGCCGCTGGCCGGGTACCTGATCGAGGAGAACATGTGGCGGGCGATTCGCTACGGGCTCGACGGGCGGATGATCGACTTCGCCGGCGGCGATGAATATCCCTCCGCCGAGATCGTCGAGCGGCTGCTCGCCTGGAGCGCTCCGGCACGCGCGGTGTACGGGCTCGAGCTCGAGACGCCGCCCGGGGAGCCCAACGGAGCCCAGCGCCAGCGCGCGATGATCGAGGCCGGGGCCTCGATGCGCGAAGCTTTCGAGGGCTGTGTGCGCGCGACGCGCGCGACCTATTCGGAGGAGGTTCGAGCATGAGCGCCGATATCGATGGTTCGACTATGGGTGGCGCGGGCGGGGAGCCAAGCGAGGCGGAGCTGCGCGCCGCCTGGGAGGAGCAGCTGCGCCTGCTGACGCCGGCCGACGTGATCGTCCAGACCGCTGTCTCGCTGATCAGCCTCGCGGGTCGGCGTCTGGGGCTCGAGCCGGGCACCGAGGGCGAGCGTGATCTCGGCCAGGTGCGCGACGCGATCGACGGCGCCCGTGCGCTGCTGCCCGTGCTGGAGCGAGGGGAGGGCGCGCCGACGCTCGCGCCGCTGCGCGATGCGATCTCCGCCCTGCAGCTGGAGTACGCGAAGCTCGCCGCGACCGGGGGTGCAGGCGCGCCTGAGCCCGCTGGCGCAGGCGGCACGGGCGTCGAACCGCCGCCGCCGGCAGCGGCGCCGCACCCGCCAGCGCCGGACGGCACGCCCGACGCCGGGCCTGCCCAGCGTAGCGGCCGGCTGTGGGTGCCCGGGTCGTGAAACTGCTCTCGCGCCGCCGCTAGCTATAGACTGCGCCTGTTTGTTACATGCCGGGCGGGCGTGTGAACCTGCCCGGCTTTCCTGTTGTGTCTGGCGGTGCGAACGCTCGTGCAGACGTCATGGTGAGGAGCTGCCTTGAGTAATTTTCTGACCAACCACGGGGTCGTCGTCGCCCTCGTGTGTGCGGCCTGCGCCGTCCTTTACGGAGCGTTCACAGCGCGCGCGCTGCTGGCGCTCTCCCCCGGCAACGAACGGATGCAGAGCATCTCCGCCGCCGTCCAGGCCGGCGCGCGCGCGTACCTCAACCGTCAGTACACGACGATCGCCGGCGTCGGCGTCGTGCTGTTCATCGCGCTGATCTTCGTGCAGAACATCGCCGTCGCGGCCGGCTTCGCGATCGGTGGGGTGCTCTCCGGCTCGACCGGCTACATCGGCATGAACGTGTCGGTGCGGGCCAACGCCCGGGTGGCTGAAGCCGCGCGGGGTGGTGTCCCGCCCGCGTTGAGCGCCGCCTTCCGTGGCGGCGCCGTCACAGGCCTGCTGGTCGTCGGGCTCGCGCTCACAGGCGTGTCCGGCTACTACGGCGTGCTGACCGCGATCTTCCACGACAGCCCGAAGACTTCGATCGACGCGCTGATCGGGCTCGGCTTCGGTGGCTCGCTGATCTCCGTGTTCGCGAGGCTGGGCGGTGGCATCTTCACGAAGGCGGCCGACGTCGGCGCCGACCTCGTCGGCAAGGTCGAGGCGGGGATCCCCGAGGACGACCCGCGCAACCCGGCGGTGATCGCGGACAACGTCGGCGACAACGTCGGCGACTGCGCCGGAATGGCGGCCGACCTGTTCGAGACCTATGCCGTCACGGCGGTCGCCGTGATGCTGCTTGGCGTGCTCACCTTCAGCCAGAGCACTCGCGTCGCGCTGTTCCCGCTGCTGCTCGGTGGCGTCGCGATCATCGCCTCGATCATCGGCACGTTCTTCGTGCGCTCGAGCACCGGCAACGTCGAGGGCGCCCTGTACAAGGGCCTGATCGCCTCGGGGGTGATCGCCGCGGCCGCGTTCGCGCCGATCACCTACTGGCTGATGCACGGCGTGGTGCTCAAGGGCGGGGCGGCAGGCCCGGCCTGGGGCAGGCTCTACCTGTGCGCGCTGGTTGGCATCGTCGTCACGGCCTGCCTGTTCGTGATCACCGACTACTACACCTCGACCCGCTTCTCGCCGGTCAAGAAGACCTCCAGGGCCTCGCTCACCGGTCACGCGACGAACATCATTCAGGGCTTCGCCTCGGGCCTGCAGGCGACCGCGCTGCCGGCGATCGTGCTGGTGCTCGGGATCCTCGCCTCATGGAAGCTCGCCGGCGGGGGGACGATCGGCATCTACGGCATCGGCGTGGCGGTGATGGGTCAGCTGTCGCTGACCGGTCTGATCGTCGCACTCGACGCATTCGGCCCGATCACCGACAACGCAGGCGGCATCGCCGAGATGGCGGACCTGCCCGAGGAGGTGCGCAACGTCACCGATCCGCTCGACGCCGTCGGCAACACCACCAAGGCCGTGACGAAGGGCTATGCGATCGGCTCGGCGGTGCTCGCCGCGGTCGTGCTGTTCGCCGGCTTCAAGGACGAGTTGGCGGCAAAGGGGCACGTGTACGCCTTCTCGATCTCCCAGCCGCCCGTGCTGATCGGCCTGATCATCGGCGGGATGATGGTGTGCCTGTTCGCGTCGCTGTCGATCGAGGCCGTCGGACGCGCCGGCGGCGCCGTGGTCGAGGAGGTTCGCCGCCAGTTCCGCGAGAAGCCGGGAATCATGGACGGCACCGACGAGCCCGACTACGCGACCTGCGTGGACATCGTCACGCGCACCGCGCAGCGCGAGATGATCCTGCCGTCGCTGTTGCCGATCGTGCTCACGGTGATCGTCGGGCTGATCGACGTCCAGGCGCTCGGCGGGATGCTGATCGGCGTGATCGTCGTCGGCTTCTTCTTCGCTGTGCTGATGACCGCCGGCGGCGGCGCCTGGGACAACGCGAAGAAGCTGATCGAGGACGGCGCCTACGGCGGCAAGGGCTCCGAAGCCCATGCGGCGTCGGTCACCGGCGATACGGTCGGTGACCCGTTCAAGGACACCGCCGGGCCGGCGATCAACCCGATGATCAAGGTCGCCAACATCGTCGCGATCCTGATCATCCCGCTGATCACCTAGCCTCGATGCCGACTCGACGATCGTCGCCGCCGGGCCCGAGACGCTCAGTACACGACAGCGTCACGCGGGTTCTGTCGGCGGCGATGATCGTGCTGGGCGTGCTCCTGATCGCTCGCGGCGCGCTCCTCGCCGTGGTGATCGGCGCAGCCATGATCGCCGCCGGCGCCGGCCGGCTGTGGGTCGTGGCGCAGCAGCGTCCGCGACGATGAGCGACTCCTGGGGCCGGGGCGCCGGCTCGATCGGCTGGACCCGGCTCGGCGTCATCGTCTGGACGTCGCTGGGGAGTTCGATCTACTTCTCGTTGGGGATCGTCTCCGGGCACGCGCTCGGGCTCACACCGCTCGTCTACCTCGCGGCCGGGCTGTTCTTCGCCCTGACGGCGATGACCTACCTCGAGGGCGCCAAGATGCATCCGGAACGCGCCGGCTCGACGGTCTTCGCGCGCTACGCATTCAACGAGCTCGTCAGCTTCGTCGCCGCCGCGGCAGTGCTGCTCGACTACGTGATCCTGATCGCGATCTGCGCGCTCACCGCGGCCGACTACCTCGCGACCTTTGTGCCCGCCCTGGGCCACGGCGCGCCGCGCATCGCGCTGGCGCTGGCCGTCGTCGCCTACGTGGCGGTCTCCAACGTGCTCGGCTTCGCGTCGCTGCACCGCGCGCGCCGGATCCTCGCGATCGTCGCCGTCGACCTCGTCATCCAGCTCGTCGTGATCGTGATCGGAATCGTGCTCTTCTTCCACCTCCCGACGATCACTTCGCACGTACACCTCGGCCGCACGCCGACCTGGTCGGGTGTGATCTACGCCCTCGCGATCACCACCGTGGCCTTCATGTGCCTCGAGTCGGCGTCTGGGCTTTCCGGCGAGCTCTCGGTCAGCCGGACGGTGGTGCGACGGATCACCTGGGGAGCGAACCTGACGATCCTCGTCGTCTACGTCGGCATGGCGATCGTGGCGGTTACGGCGATACCGGTGGTCGGCGGGCAGTCCGGCCTCGCGACGAACCACCTGGGCGCGCCGGTGATCGGCATCGTCGAACGCTTCCACCCGGCGGCGCTGGCGGACGCGCTGAAGTACACGGTTGCCGCGGCGGCCGGCCTGACGCTGATCGCCGCCGCGCGCTCGGCGATGCTCGGCCTTTCGCGCCTGGCGTTCTCGCTGGCGACGAACCGCCAGATCCCGAGCGCGCTGGGACGGCTGCACCCGCAGCGGGCGACGCCGTTCGTGTTGATCGGGATCGCCGCCGCCGCGGCCGGAGCGCTGGTCGTGGCGGGCAACCTCGACTTCCTTTTCGGGATCTTCGCCTTCGGCGCGATGCTCGCGTTCACGATCGCCCACGTGTCGATCTGCGTGTTGCGCTACCGCGAGCCCGATCGGCCGCGGCCCTATCGGATGCCCGGCGGGGTCCGCTTGCGCGGCGGGGTGCTGCCGCTGCCGGCCGTGCTCGGAGCGCTGCTGTCGGGCGCCGGCTGGATCACGGTCGTCGTCCTGCACGCGGGCGCGCGCTACGTCGGGCTTTCCTGGGTGCTCGCCGGCATCGTCTTCTTCGTGCTCTACCGCAAGCGTGAGGGCAGAGCGGTCGGCGCCCGCGTGACGGTGCCCGAGGCGGTGTTGCGCGCGCGGGCGCCCGAGCGCGACTTCGGCTCGATCCTTGTACCCCTGCTTGGCGGCGAGCTCGATGACGACCTCGTGCAGACTGCGGCACTGCTGGTCGCCTCCGAGAGCGCCGATGAAGCGGCGATCGACCGGGCGACGATCGAGGCGATCTGGATCTTCCGTGTGCCGATGTCGCTGCCGCTTGACGCGCCACTGCCGGAGCCGCAGTTGAAGGCGGCGCGCGCGGCGCTCGCTCGTGCGAAGCGCGTCGGTGAGGAGTACCGGGGGGTCGAGGTGGCGACCGCCACGGTCCGCGCGCGGCGGTTCGGCCAGGCGATCATCGAGGAGTCGCGGCGTCGGGGCGTCGAGGCGATCGTGCTCGCTGTTGACGACACGGCGCGCAGCCGTGCCGGATCGCTGCTCGGCGGGCGCACCCTCGTCGGTGAGAGCACGGTGTCGGAGACGATCCGCTACGTCGTCGACCGCGCGCGCTGCCGCGTCATCCTCACCGCACCTGCACGCACGGCGCCCCCGGAGCGCGTGGGCGCGCCCGACCAGTAGCATCAGGCCCGATGTTCGTATTGATCGTCGGAGCGGGACGCGTCGGGTCCGCTGTCGCCAAGCGTGCCCTCGCGCAGGGCCATCAGGTGTCCGTGTTGGACGAGGACCCGCTCTCCCACGAGCGGCTCGTGGAGATCGAGGGCCAGACCTGGGAGGACGCCGGGGGCATGTTCACCGTTGGCACGGCGCTCGAGGTCGATGCGCTGATCGAGGCGGGCGTCCAGCAGGCCGACGTCTTCATCGCCTCAACTGACGGCGATAACACCAATCTGACCGTCGCCCAGGTGGTCAAGCGCCGCTTCGGTATCGAGAAGGTGCTGTGCCGCGTGATGGACCCGGCCCGCGCGGCATGGTACGCCGAACAGGGCCTGCACACCATCTCGCCGACCCAGCACGCGATCGAGATGTTCGAGCAGGCGCTCGGGGTGGAGTAGGCGCCATGTACGTGATCGTCGTGGGCTCGGGCAAGGTCGGGCTGAACCTCAGTCGCGAGCTGATCGCGAAGGGCCACGAGGTCACGCTGCTGGAGGCTGACCGCCGGCGCTACCTCGTCGTGGAGGAGGAGCTCGAACATGCGGTGCAGTACGGCGACGCCACCGAGCTGTGGGTGCTCGAGCGTGCCGGCATCCAGCGCGCCGACCTCGTCGTCGCGGTGACCGGCGACGACGAGGACAACATGCTGGTCTGCCAGGTCGCCAAGGAGAAGTACCTCTGCGAGCGCGTGATCGCGCGCGTGAACAACCCGCGCAACCTGCAGCACTTCAAGTTGCTCGGGATCCAGCCGGTCGTCTCGGCCACAGACCTGATCCTGCGGCTGATCGAGCACGAGGTGCCCCGCTACGGACTCGTACACCTGCTCGCGCTGGAGGAGGAGCGGCTCGAGATCATCGAACTCGAGGTGCAAGAGTCGGCGCCCGCTGCTGCCAAGCGCGTCGCGGACGTGGTGCTCCCGCAGGGCAGCCTGATCATCTCGGTGCTGCGCGACGGGCGCGGGTTCGTTCCGACCGGCGACACCGTCGTCGAGGCCGGCGACCAGGTCCTGCTCGTGCTCGACTCGGGTCTCGAGGACCAGATCACGCCGGTCTTCGCGCCGGACTGATCGAACACGCGTCGAGATTTGCGCGCTCGCCCCAGCTCCGGGCGGTGCGCGCTCTATCGTCGGGAGCGATGAGACGAGGGCTGCAGATGCTTGCCGGCGCCGGCCTGCTCACGATGCTCGTGTTCTCGGCGAGCGCCTCAGCTGACGCCGTCGGATCAACGGCGATGCTGCGCGCGGCGGCCACCACCGTGATCACGGCGGAGCTCGCGCGCGACGGGGCGACGGCGTGCAGCAAGCTCTACGCGCCGCTCGCGGCGACAGTCGATGGCAGGACCTGCGCGCAGCGCTGGGATGCCCGCAGCGCCCGCCTTCTCTCCAAGCCGGACGGAGCCGCTCGCCTGCGCGCCGATCTGCGGGCCGTCGCGACCGCGGCGGTCACATACGACGGCCTGTACGCGACGATCGCCCTTCCTCACGCGCTGCTCGGTGGCAAGAGCCGTTTCTACTGGACCGCTGAGTGCTGGATGCTGATGAACTGAGCCGGCGCGAGCGCGCCGGCGTGCTTGTGGACCGGGTGATGAGCGCACGCCGCGCGCTGCTTGCCGGGCGGAGCGGCAGCTCGGCGTCTGCGAGAGCTGACGCCGAGGATCAGCTGCGCTGTCACAAGCGGGATGTCGAGCTGAGGGCGGTGGCCGATGCCTTCGAGCTACACCCAGTCAGCCTGCGGTAGCCAGTTGTCGCGGAAGCGTGCGGCGGCGGAAGGCCACGGTAGCAGTCGGTCAGCCGTACCCCCCACGATTCGTGCTGGGCACGCGATCCTCGCCGCGTCGAGCGTGTAGTGCTCGCGGGTCGCGTACGTGATCAGCGGGATCGCGTCGCAGCGCGCCACGCCGCAGATCTGATGGGCGATGAGGTCGGCCGGGATGTGTTCGAAGTGCATCCGCGGAGAGCAAAGGCCCCGGAAATCCGGGGCCTGCTCGAGAACTGCGGGACAGGGACTCGAACCCCAAATTTCTGCTCCAGAGGCAGACGTGTTGCCGATTACACCATCCCGCAACAAGGCGCGTTGGGTCGCGTTCGCGGCGCAGCCTGACGGCCGCCCCGCGGCGACATGTCGCGATTATAGATCGGTTGGGGCGCGGATTCGCGCACCGACCCACCGCGCGCGACAGTCCACGATGCCGGCGGCCGGCGCGCCGCCGCGACGGCCGCCCAGCGCCAACGCCCTCGCTCACGCCTCGCCGAGTGGCTGGCGCAGGAAGCGGATCATCGCCACGATGCCGACGAGAAGCCAGATCCCGAGCACGAGCACGTCGTTGCCCTTGATCCCCGCGCCGGTGGTCGCGGGGTTGAACGCGTACTGCAGGGCGTCGGCGAGGGCGTGCACTGGGAAGACCTCGGCGACGTGGCGCAGCCACGCAGGCTGGTTGTCGGTCACGAACCAGATCCCAGAGATGAAGGTCAGCGGGAGGATCGCGAAGTTGAGCACCGCGGGCGCGGCGTCGGCGTTGCGGATGTAGCGGACGATGCCGATGCCGAGCGTCGTGAAGCAGGCGCTGCCGAGCACGAGCGCGACGAAGAAGCCCGCGAGCGTGGCGCCACGCACATGAACGTTGTAGCCAAGCCGCCCGATCAGGAGCACCAACGCAGTCATGATCAGCGTCGTGATGCTGGAAGATGCGATCCGCCCGCCGATGTAGGACCAGCGTGGCAGCGGCGTCCCCTGCATCCGTTTCAGCACCCCCTGGTCGCGCAGGATCGCCGTGCTGACGGCGTTGTTGAAGAAGGTCGTCGCGATGATCCCGTAGGCGAGGATGCCGGGCACGAAGAAGTCGTTGTACGGCAGGCCGTCGCGCGTCGAGATCGTGTCCTTGCCGAAGATCGACGCGAAGATCACCAGGAACATGATCGGCATCAGGAAGGCGAAGAATGCGCGGGCCCGATTGCGCCAGAAGGCGCGCTGTTCGTAGAGCGCCTGCCAGGCGGTGAGCCCGAGATCGCGGCGCAGCGTCGCCGGCGCCTCGTTCATCGCTGCAACGCCTCGATCTGCTCGCGCTCATCCGCGACGTGCTCGCCCGTCAACTCGAGGTAGACGTCCTCGAGCGATGGCTGCGAGACGGAGAACTGGGCGAGCTCGAGGTCGTGCTCGAGCGCCCAGGCGGTGATCTGCGCCGTGGTGCGGATCGTCTGGTCGGTGCGGATCAGCACCCGCCGGCCCTCGGCGATCCGCTCCAGGGCCGCGACCGCCGGAAGCTGCTCGAGCGTCCAGCCGTCGGGCAGCTCGAAGCGGATCTCGGCCGGCCGCGCATCCCGGCCCCCGAGCTCGTTTGGAGGCCCCGTGGCGATGATCTCGCCCGCGCGCATCACCGCGACGCGGTCGGCCAGCGTCTGCGCCTCGTCCATGAAGTGGGTCGTGAGGAAGATCGTCTTGCCGAGGCCGCAGAGCGCGCGGATCGTCGCCCAGGCCTGGCGGCGCGCCTGCGGGTCAAAGCCCGTCGTCGGCTCGTCGAGGAAGACGAGGTCGGGGTCACCGACCAGTGCCAGCGCGAGGTCGAGCCGCCGCCGCTGGCCGCCGGAGAGCTGCGCGGCGCGCGTGTCGCGCTTGGCGTCGAGCTCGACGAGCTCGATCAGCTCGCCAGCGCTGCGCCGGCGGCGGTGGTAGCGACCGTACATCTCGAGCAGCTCGCCGACTGTGAGCGCGTCCTGCACTCCGCAGGACTGCAGCACGATGCCGACACGTTCGCGCAGCTCTCGCGAGCCGACGGCCGGGTCGACGCCGAGCACGCTGACCTCTCCGCCACTGCGCGTGCGATAGCCCTCGAGGATCTCGGCGATCGTCGTCTTGCCGGCTCCATTGGGTCCGAGCAGGCAGAAGACCTCCCCGGCGGCTACCTCGAAGCTGGCGCCCCGCACGGCCTCCAGCTCGCCGTAGCGCTTCGCCAGGCCGCTGACCTCGATCGCGTTCACTGTGCTTCAGACAATAGGCGCCGGCGAGCGGACGCGGCGAGCGAGCGCTGCGCGCACGGCGGCGCTTTCACGCCGCCGCGGCGCCGTGCGACCAGTCGCGGTAGAGCTCCGCGTAGGGGCCGCCGGCGGCAAGCAGCTCGTCGTGGCTGCCCTGTTGCACGATGCGTCCCTCCGCCAGCACGACGATCCGGCTCGCGCCCTTGATCGTCGAGAGGCGGTGGGCGATCACGATCGCCGTGCGACCGGCCAGCAGCCGGCGCAGGCCGTGCTCGATCCGGCTCTCGGTGTGCAGGTCGACGTTCGAGGTCGCCTCGTCGAGCACGAGGATGCGGGGGTCGGCGATCATCGCGCGCGCGAACGCGACGAGCTGGCGCTGTCCGGCCGAGAGTTGGGTGCCTCGCTCGCCGACCTCGGTCTGGTAGCCGTGTTCGAGCGCCTCGATGAACTCGTGCGCGCCGACCGCGCGGGCTGCCGCCTCGACCTCCGCCTCGGTCGCGTCGGGCGTGCCGAAGGCGATGTTCGAGCCAACGCTGCCTGAGAACAGGAAGGCCTCCTGCGGGACGATGCCGAGCTGCGAGCGCAACGACTGGTAGGTGACGTCGCGTACGTCGTGGCCGTCGACCAGCACGCGCCCCAGCGTGGGGTCGTAGAAGCGCGCGACCAGCTTGGCGAACGTCGACTTGCCGGCGCCGGTGGCGCCGACCAGGGCGACGGTCTCCCCGGGCGCGATCGCCAGGTCGATGTCGTCGAGCGCGAGGCGGTCGTGCTCGCCGTCGGGCTTGGTGTAGGCGAAGCTCACGTGCTCGAAGCGCAGCTCGCCGCGAATCGGGCCGAGCGTCGTGGCATCGGCGCGCTCGAGCATGTCCGGCTGCTCGTCGAGCAACTCGAAGATCTTGTCCAGCGCGGCCATGCCCGACTGGTAGGTCGTGTAGAGCTGCGAAAGCTGCGTGATCGGGTCGAAGAAGTTGTTCAGGGCGGCGAGGAAGCCGACCAGCACGCCGACCTTGATGGTTCCGTCGATGACCTGGTTGCCGCCGTAGAGCAGCACCGCCACGATCGCGATCGCCGAGATGAACTCGATCACCGGGAAGTAGGCGGCATTCATGTTGACCGTCGTCATGTTCGCGCCGCGGTTGAGCTCGTTGAGCGCCGCGAACTCGTCCGCGTGACGGGCCTCCTGGCCGAACGCGCGCACGACCCGAACGCCGGAGATCGATTCCTGGAGGTAGCCGGTGATGTGGCCGATCGTCTCGCGGGTGCGCCGGTAGGCGTCGGCGGAGGCGATGCGAAAGACCAGCGAGCCGATCAGGATCAGCGGCAGCATCGTGAATGTGAGCAGCGCCAGGTGAACGTCGAGGTAGATGAGGATCCCGAGCGTTCCGATCAGCGTCAGGCCCCCTTGGAAGAGGGTCACGACGCTGTCGGTGACCAGCGTGTCGAGCGCCTCGACGTCGTTGGTCATGCGAGAGATCAGCAGGCCGGTGGGCCGGCGCTCGTAGAAGCTCACCGGAAGGCGCTGCAGATGGGCAAAGATGGCCAGCCGCAGGTCGGCCAGCGCGCGCTGCCCGACCCACTCGACCAGGAACGTCTGCGCGGTTGTGGCGACCCAGACAACCAACGCCGCGACGACGAACCAGAGCACGACGAGCGCGAGTTTGTGCAGGTCGTGGGGGAGGATTCCGTCGTCGATCGCGAGCTTCGCAAGGAGCGCCGGGGCAAGCGAGGCGGCGGTGCCGACGACCAGCGACACGAGCATCGCCACGACGCGGAAGCGGTAGGGCGCGAGCAGCGCCGCGAGGCCGCGCAGACGCCGCCCACGGCCGCTGGTCCCGCGTAGCCGTCGCCGCAGTTCGGTGGCACGCGAGGCGTGGACGCCAGTCACAGTCCGGCCACCTTCCGCTCACGCGGCTTGCGCGTGAGGAAGACGCTGTCGGGAAGGCCCTTTTCGACGATCTCGCGATACAGCGGCGCGCGCGCCAGCAGCTCCTCGTGCGTGCCCTGCGCCAGCACCGCGCCGTCCTCGAGCACGACGATCTCGTCGGCCAGGGCGATCGTGGAGAGACGGTGGGCGATGATCAACGTCGTCCGCCCGGCCATCGCTTCGCCAAGGGCCCGCTTGATCTCGCGCTCCGTCGTGGCGTCGACCGACGAGGTCGCGTCGTCGAGGATCAGGATTCGCGGGTCGGCAAGCAGGGCCCGCGCAATCGAGATCCGCTGGCGCTGGCCGCCCGAGAGCGACAGCCCGCGCTCGCCGACGCGGGTGTCGTAGCCCTCCGGCAGCCGCTGGATGAACTCGTCGGCCTGCGCGCGTCGAGCTGCCTCCACGACCTCGGCGCGACTCGCCTGCGGTCGCGCGTAGGCGATGTTGTCGTGCACGCTGGTGCTGAATAGGAACGGGTCATCGCCGGTCACCGCGACCGCCGAGCGAACCGAACCGACGTCGACGAGCGCCAGGTCGGCTCCGTCAACGAGCACGCGCCCCTCGCTTGGGTCATAAAGCCGCGCCACGAGCGCGGCCAACGTCGTCTTGCCAGAACCGGTTGCGCCGACGAGCGCCACCGTCTTCCCCGCCGCGATCTCAAGGTCGACGTCACGCAACGCGGGCTTGCCCGCTCCGGCGTAGCGCATCGTGACGCCCTCGAAGCGCACTTGTCCGCTTCCGGCCGGTAGCGGTGGCGCGCCGGGCGGCGCGGTCAGTTCCGGTGAGCGGTCGAGCAGCTCGAACACGCGGGCGCCCGAGGCGGTGGCTCGCTGGGCCATGCCGAGCGAGACGCCGAGCGTGCGCATCGGGCTCAGCAGCATCAGCAGGTAGATGTAGAAGGCCGTGAACTGGCCGATCTTGAGCTGCTGGTGGATCACGGCGTGGCCACCGATCAGCAGGATCGCCGCCAGCCCGATCTGCGGCAGGAAGCCGATCACCGGGTTGTAGCGAGCCTGCAGTCGTGCCTCCACCATCGACTGGTCGAAGACACGCGAGACGCTGCGTTCGAAACGCGCGCGCTGGTGCCCCTCGCGGGCGAACGCCTTGACGACGCGGACGCCGGCGATGTTCTCCTGGACGTCAGCGGTCAGCTCGCCGATTCGCTGCTGCACCTCCTGCAGGGCCGGTCGCGCGAGCCGGCTGTAGCGGTTGGTGATGAAGACGACGAACGGCACCGGTGCGAGCGCGATCGCGGCAAGGCTCGGTTCGATCAGGAACATCGCCACCGCCGCGAGCACTATCGCCAGCCCGGACTGCACGATGAACACCAGCCCGTAGCCGAGGAAGAAGCGGATCGCCTGCAGGTCGACCGTCACTCGGGACATCAGCTGGCCGGTCTGCTGGCGGTCGAAGAAAGCGAGCTCGAAGGACTGGAGCTGGCCGAACATGAGGGTGCGCAGGTCGTACTCGACGCCCAGCGAGACACGCCCGGCGACCAGCCGCCGAGCCGCCGAGAGGCCAAGCCGGATCACTCCGGCGGCGATCACCAACAGGGCGAGCGTCAGCAGCGCGCCACGGTGGTGGGCGTTGATCGCGTCGATCGCCTCGCCTGAGAGCTCGGGGATCGCGACGGTCGCAACCATCGCGAGGGCGGCGAGTGCTCCAGACCAGATGACGCCACGGCGGTAGGGGCGCAGGAACCCGAGCAGTCGGGTAAACGTACTCACTTCATAAAGTATAGTGCCAGGCGTGACCACGGCACCGCCCGCGGGATTGTGCGAGCGCTGCGTGCACCAGCGGCTCGTGCGCAACACCCGCGGATCGCTCTTCTCGCTATGCGAGCGCTCGCGCACGCAGGCGGATCGCTTCCCGCGCTATCCGCCGCTGCCCGTTGTGGCCTGCGACGGCTTTCAGGCGGCCGCGGACGCTCGCCCGCAGCGATCTAGCGGACCGTGAGTGTGCCCTTCATGCCCGCCATCTCGTGCCCGGGTACCGAGCAGTAGAACGTGTAGGTACCGGGAGGGAGATTGAGCGTCAACGTCTTGGTGCCGCCGGTGAATGTCGGCGTGTGGCCGAGCACCGTGCCCTTGGCGTTGGCGATCGTGACGTTGTGATCGAGCGGCGAGACGTTGGTGAAGGCGATCGTGACGTGGCTCGAGGCGGCGGTCAGCGCCGTCGTGCTGTAGGCGAGCTGCCCCTGCGGATTGGCGGCCAGCGCCAGTGGCCCGTTGGTGGGCGCAGCGTTGACCGGCGTGACCTCCGGCGCCACGCCGTCGGTCACCACGGACGTCCTGTAGGGCTTCACGGGCAGCGGCGTCTTGGCTGTCACGACGGCCATCGTGACCGCGAACGCGACGAACACCGCCGTGCCGGCTGTCAAAAGGCGACCCTGGCGCGCCGAGGACGGAAAGCGTTCGCTGCGGATGCCGATCGCCGAGACGAACACCGCCCAGGCGACCAGCACACCCGCCGCGATGAAGAACGGCGTCTTGCTGCGGTCGTGGAATACGGCGGCGGCGACGAGGGCGTGAACCACGGGCGCGAGCCTAACCGATCAGTCGTACGGAGGGCGCGTCAGAGCTAGATTCCGCGGGTGGACGACGCACGCATCGAGGTTCGCCTCCAGCCTCGCGCCTCGCGCGACGAGCTGAGCGGGTTTCGCGACGGAGTGCTGCAGGCGCGCGTCTGCGCGGCGCCCGTGGATGGCGAGGCCAACCGTGCGCTGTGCAGGCTGATAGCCCGCCGGGTGGCCGTGGCGCCCTCGCGTGTCGAGGTACTCCGCGGTGAGCGCGGGCGTGACAAGCTCGTCGGCGTCAGCGGAGTGACCCAGGAGCAACTGCTCGCGGCGCTCGATCTGGCAGAGCAGTAGATGCGGCGCGCGCTCGGCGCCGCGCGAGCAGCACGGCGCAGCGGCGCGCTCGACATCGGGCGCCAGGCGGCAGGGGCGCGCTCAGCCCTGTGCGAGCAGCGCGGCCGCAGCGGCGTGGCCGCTGAGCGCTGCGCTCTCGAGGGTGGCCGGCCAGCCGGTCGCGGTCCACGCGCCGGCGAGCACGACGCCCTCGAGCGCGGTTGCCGCGGCGGGACGCAGGGCAGCCGTGCCCGGGGTTGCGCGGAAGGTGGCGGCGTGCTCCTTGGTGACAATGAAGCGCTCCACATGGGCCTCGCGCGCCGCCGGCAGCAGCTCGGCGAGCGCCGCGACGTAGCGCTCGCGCAGCGCGGCGGTGCTCATCGTCATCTCCTCGCTCGCGCCCGACAGCGACACGGCGATGTATTGGCGCTCGCGCCACTGCGGCGGCGTGCGATCGAAGACGTACTGGACGGGCGTGTCGACGCCTGCGGCGAAGCGGTGCTCCAGCACGGGGCGGTCGTAGACGACGTGGATGTTGACGATCGGGGAGGACCCGAGCGCGCCCGGCCAGGCGGCGCCCCGCAGGGCCTCGGCCGGCAACAGCGCCGCCGCGCGGTCGTGTGGCACGGCCAGCACGACGCCGTCGGCGCCCAGCCACGAGTCGGCACCGACGACGGCGAAGCGGCCGCCGATCGAGGTGACCCGTTGGACCGGCCACCGCAGGTGAACGGTAACCCCGGCGCCGGCGAGCGCCCGGCCGGCCGGGTCGCCGATGATCTCCTGCAGCGGCGCACGGTGAAGGCCGACGTCCCCCGCCGCGGCGTCCGCCAGCAACCCCCGCTGGAAGACGAACGCTCCGAGCGCCAGCGACGCCTCCGCCGCTCGGAGGTTCAGCGTCGGCAGAGCGATCAGGTCCCACAGCGTCGCGATCGCGCGCGGGCTCTGGCCGTGTTCGGTCAGCCAGTCGCCGAGCGTGCGCGAGTCGTCGAATGGCTGGCGGCCGAGCGCGAGTGCGGCCCGCCCGGCCGAGATCCGCTCCCGCAGCGAGAGGTGCGAGTAGCGCAGCAGCGCGCCGGCCAGATGCAGCGGCGGGCGCGCCCCGCTGCGACGCAGCCGCACCGCCGGGCGCCCGGGTGCGAGCACGGGAATGTCAAGGCGCGGCTGCACCGCCACCAGCGACTCGCTGCCGAGCCGCGCGAGCAGCGCGCGGTAGGCCGCGCAGCAGCGGAGGAAGACGTGCTGGCCGTTGTCGATCCACAACTCGTCGCGCGCCACCGAATAGGCGGCGCCGCCGAGGCGTGGGCGCACCTCGACGAGCGTGACCGAGGCTCCGGCGTCGGCGCAGTCGAGCGCCGCGACGATTCCGGCCACGCCGCCGCCGATGACCACGACGTTCACGACCGGACTCCGAGCAGGCTGCGTCCGGCCACCGCCAGCTTGGTGGCCCCCGACAGCGAGACGCGCCGCTCCAGGATCGCCTGCGGCTCCGCCTCGATGCGGTCGAGCAGGCGGCTGTAGATGCCGCTCATCGCGAGTACGCACGCCCTGCTGCGGCGGTCGAGCAGCGCGGTCAGCTCCAGTCCGCGCGCGTACCACTCGCGCGCCCGCCCCGCCTCGAAGGCGACGAGCGCCCCGATCGTCGCCGGGCTCGGCGCGCCGAAGCGCTCGAGATCCTCGGCCGGGAGATAGCTGCGGCCGCCCTCGGCGTCCTCGCGCACGTCGCGCAGGATGTTGGTCAGCTGCAGGGCGACGCCGAGATCGTCGGCGAGCGCACCGGCGCGCGGATCGTCGCTGCCGTAGACGGCGACGCACAGGCGACCGATCGAGCCGGCGACGCGACGGCAGTAGAGCACCAGCTCGTCGAAGCGCTCGTAGGAGACGCCGTCCACGTCCATGCGCACGCCCTCGATCAGGTCCAGGAAGGACTCGCGCGGAAGCGGGAAGCGGCGCTCGGCCTCCCGCAGGCCGACGAGCACGAGGTCCTCGCCGGGGTCGGCGCGCAGCGACTCGGCCGCTTGGTCAAGCAGTGTGCGTTTCTGGGCCTCGGGCAGCGGGCCGTCGCCGATGTCGTCCACCCGCCGGGCGAAGGCGTAGACGGCGAACAGCGCCTCCCGCTTCGGGGCGGGCAGCAGGCGCATCCCGTAGTAGAAGTTCGCGGCCTGGTGGCGGGTGATCTGCGCGCAGTACCGGCGCGCCGCGTCGCTCATCCGCCCGCGGCCCGGACGAGCACGCGGACGATCGCGCCGAGCGTGCGCCGCCGCGTCGGGCGCGGGCGCAGCGCCAGCACCTCGTAGTCGGCGAGCGCGATCGCATCAAGCGCCGCGCGCCCGCCGCCCGCATACCCGGCGACCGCCAGACGCGGCCATCCGCGCAGGCTGGCGGTGAGCGCGTCGCCTTCGCGAAACAGCGCCGCCGTCCGCACGGCTTCGAGCGCAAGCACCGCTCGCAGGCGCTCGCTCACACGTGGCGCGGCCAGCTCCTCGATCGTGCAGCCGTGACGCGCGAGGTCCTCGAGCGGCAGGTAGACCCGACCGCGCGAGAGGTCCTCGCGAACGTCCTGCCAGTGCTCGGTGAGCTGCAGCGCGGTGCACACGGCGTTCGAGAGCGCGATCCGCTCGGGGCTGTCGGCGCCGAAGACGCCGAGCACCAGCTCGCCGACGGGATCGGCTGATAGGTGGCAGTAGCCGAGCAGCGACGACCAGGTCTCATAGCTCTGGACGCGCTGGTCGACACGGTTGGCCTCGATCAGCCGCTCGAACGGCTCGCGCGGCAGCTCGCAGGCCGCCAGCGTTGGCGCCAGCGCGCGCAGGATCTGGTGGGTGGCGGTGTCGGTGAACGCCCGCTCGAGTTCGCCGGAGAGCCAGTCGAGCGCCGCCAGCCGATCGCCGGAGACCTCGTCGCCGATCTCGTCGGCCAGCCGCGCGAAGCCGTAGATGGCGAGCAGGTGGGTCCGCAGCGCGGACGGCAGCAGGCGCGAGGCCACCGGAAAGTTCTCCGCGGCGGCGCGGGCCATGATCGATTCTGGGCTGGTGGGTACGGACATCGGCTTGACCGCGGTGGCGCGGGTGCGTGCAGCGTGACACACCGGGGAGACCGGCGACTGCACAGGATTCGATCTCATATAAGATCGAGTCTTACAAACCGGCGACGCGTGGGCAGGACAGCCGCGAGCCCGATCGAGGAGGCGCACCGATGTCACATCGCCGCCCGTTGCTGCTCGCGACGATCACGCTGGCCGCCGTCGCGCTGGCAGGATGCGGCGAGGGCGCCGCCGGGCGCTCCGGTCTGCGGATCGTCGCGGCTGAAAACTTCTGGGGTTCGATCGCGAAACAGCTCGCGGGCTCGAAGGCGAGCGTCGCGAGCATCATCGTCAACCCCAACACCGACCCCCACAGCTACGACCCGACGCCGGCGGACGCCCGCACGCTCGCCGCCGCCAAGCTCGCGATCGTCAACGGCATCGGCTACGACGACTGGGCGCCCAAGCTGCTCGCCGCCGACCCCCTGGCGGGCCGGATCACGCTCAACGTCGGCGACCTGCTCGGCCTGCGCGCCGGGGACAACCCGCACCAGTGGTATTCGCCGCTCAGCGTCGACCGCGTCAGCGCGGCGATCGTCGGTGACCTGACCCGCCTGGAGCCCGCGGACGGCGCCTACTTCCGCGCGCGCGAGCGCACGTTCGAGACGGTCGCCCTCGCCCGCTACCACGCCCTGATCGCGGAGATCCGAGCCCGCTACGCCGGCGTCGCGGTCGGCTACAGCGAGAGCATCTTCCAGCCGCTCGGCGAGGCGCTCGGGCTTCGACTGATGACCCCCTACAGCTTCGCCAAGGCGATCGCCGAGGGCACCGACATCACGGCGGCCGACAAGGAGACGGTCGACAGCCAGGCCCAGCGGCACCTGATCAAGGTCTGGGTGTTCAACAGCCAGAATGTGACGCCCGATGTCCAACGCGTCAACCAGCTCGCTCGCGCCGCCGGCATCCCGATCGCAACGGTGACCGAGACGCTCTCGCCGGCAGGCGACAGCTTTCAGCAGTGGCAGGTCAGCGAGCTCGAGGAGCTGCTGCATGCTCTACAGCGTTCCGGTGCGCGGTGAGCGCCGCCGTATCGCTGCGCGGGGCGGCCGTCGCCCGCGGAGACGCAACGGTATGGAGCGGCGTCGACGTCGAACTGCAGGCGGGCGACTTCGTTGGCATCCTGGGGCCCAACGGCGCCGGGAAGTCGACGTTCCTCGAGGTCCTGCTCGGCCTTCAGCCCCTGCAAGCCGGCAGTGCCTCGGTGCTCGGATCCCCACCCGGCGAGCGGCGCGACCGGATCGGCTACCTGCCACAGCGGCGGAGCTTTGACGAGAGCGTGCGTGTGCGCGGGCGCGATCTCGTCGCGCTCGGGCTGGACGGCACGCGCTGGGGCACGCCGCTGCCGGGTGCCTTTGGCCGCCGCCGCGCCGCAGCGCGCGCGCGGATCGACGCGGTGATCGCCGAGGTCGGCGCCGGCGCCTATGCGAGCCGCCCGATCGGCGAATGCTCGGGCGGGGAGCAGCAACGCCTGCTGATCGCGCAGGCGCTGGCGCGCTCACCGCAGCTGCTCCTGCTGGACGAGCCGCTCGACAGCCTGGATCTGCCCAACCAGGCCTCGGTGTCGGCGCTGATCCAGCGCCTGTGTCGCGAGGATGGCATCACCGTTGCGCTCGTCGCCCACGACGTGAACCCGCTGCTCACCTACCTCGACCGCGTCATCTACTTCGCCCGCGGGCACGCGGTGTCGGGCACGCCTGCCGAGGTGATCACGACCGAGACCCTCAGCGCGCTCTACGGCAGCGGCGTCGAGGTCCTGCGGCGCTCCGACGGTCGCCTGGTCGTCGTCGGCCAGCCCGACATGCCGGCCCACCACGGCCACGATCACTGATGAACCCGTCCTTCAGCGCCAACCCGCTCACCGACCTGCACCAGCTGCTGGCGTACCCGTTCATGGTCAACGCCCTGCAGGCGGGCACGATCGTGGCGGTGATCGCAGCCCTGGTCGGCTGGTTCGTCGTGCTGCGCCGCGAGAGCTTCGTCTGCCACACGCTCTCGGTGATGTCCTTCCCGGGTGCCAGCGGCGCCGCGCTCGTCGGACTGCCGCTGGCGTCCGGATATTTCGTCTTCGCCGTCGGCGGAGCGCTGGCGATCGCCTTCGGCTCGCGCGTCCGCGCTCGTCGCAGCCTGGCGCAGGAGTCGGCCGTCGTCGGCACCGTCGGCGCCGTCGCGCTCGCCCTGGGCTACCTCTTCCTCTCGCTCTACGGCGGCATCCTGGAGAGCCTCGAGACCCTGCTGTTCGGGTCCTTCGTCGGCATCACCCGCGGCCAGGTGCAGACGCTGCTGATCGTCGCGATTGTCGCCGCGGCGGTGCTTGCTGCCGTCGGTCGTCCGCTGTTCTACGCCTCGGTCGATGAGCGCGCGGCGAGGGCGGACGGTGTGCCGGTGCGAGCGCTCTCGGTCGTCTTTCTCATCCTGCTCGCCCTCGCCGTGGCCGCGATCGCGCAGATCGTCGGGGTGCTGTTGACCTTCGCGCTACTGGTCGCGCCGGCGGCGACCGCACAGCTGCTGACGACGCGCCTTCGCCTGAGCCTCGCGCTCGCCGTCGCCCTGGCCGTGGCGGAGACCTGGGCCGCGCTGACGGTCTCCTACTTCACCAACGTGGCGATGGGTTTTGCCGTCACGACGATCGCGCTCGCGATCTACGCCTGCGCACGCGGCGCCCGGAAGCTGCGGGGCTGATGTTCGCGCTGCCGTTCGTGCGCAACGCCCTGCTCGCCGGCTCGCTGATCGCGGTGGCGAGCGGTCTGCTCGGCTACTTCATCGTCCTGCGCGCCCAGGTCTTCGCCGGCGACGCGCTGAGCCATGTCGCCTTCACCGGTGCGCTCGCGGCGGCCGCTGTCGGCGTCGACCTGCGCGTCGGGCTGTTCGCGGCGACCCTGGCGGTGGCGCTGCTCTTCGCGGCCCTGGGCGACCGCGCGCGAGCTGACGATGTGACGATCGGCGTGGTCTTCGCCTGGATCCTCGGGCTCGGCGTGCTCTTCCTCGATCTGTTCAACGCCAGCAGCTCCGGCGGCAGCGGGATCATCGGCGCGCGCACGCTGTTCGGCTCGATCTTTGGCCTGAGTACGGCACAGGCCACGCTGGCCGCGGCGATCGCGGTCGGCCTGATCGCCGTCACGCTCGCGATCGCGCGCCCGCTGCTGTTCGCGTCGCTGGACCCCGGTGTCGCGATCGCGCGCGGCGTTCCCGCACGCCTGCTGGGCAGCGTTTTCCTCGTGCTCGTCGCCGCCGACGCGGCCGAGGCCACGCAGGCGGTCGGCGCGCTGTTGCTGCTCGGCCTGCTGGCCGCACCCGCCGGTGCGGCGCACCGTCTGACCGCGAGTCCCTATGTCGGGATGGCGCTGTCCGCCGGCCTCGCGCTCGCCTCGGTCTGGATCGGCATCGCACTCAGCTACCGGATCGCACCGCTGCCTCCGAGCAGCGCGATCGTCCTGGTTGCCGGGGGTTTCTATTTATTCGCCTTCGCGGCCAGGCCGCTGCGGCGGTCGGGAGTTCTACGATGGATGCGATGAGCGAAGTCGAGGACTGGGTCACACGCGCGAGCGAGCGGCTGGTGCAATCCGGCCACCGCCGTGGGGGTGCGCGACGCGCCGTCATCTGGTTGCTCGGCGAGCAGCGCTGCGCGCTGTCGGCGGTGGAGATCGGCGAGGCGCTGGAGCGCGCTGATCGTGCGGTCTCGCGCGCGAGTGTCTACCGCATCCTCGAGGAACTCGAGGATGCCGAGCTGGTCATGCGGATCGAGGTCGGTCACGGCGTCGTGCGCTACGAGCCGATCCGCCACGGCCGCGGGCACCACCACCACATGGTCTGCGATCGCTGCGGGCGGCTTTACCCGTTCGCCGACGAGCGCCTCGAGCGCGAGCTGCGCCGCGTCAGCGAGGATGTCGCGTTGACGGTCGCCGAGCACGAGGTGATCCTCCACGGGGCGTGCGAGCGCTGCGTCGACGGCGCCCCAGATTGAGGCCGTAGGTGGGAAGCTCTAGAACAGATCAAACCACGCACATGGAGGCGAACGAAGATGGGACTACTGGATAAGGTCAAGGCGGGCGCCGAGCAGGCGGCAAGCTCCGCTCAGAAGCAGGCGCAGACCGTTGCCACGAAGCGTGAGCTGGGTCAGGCATACGCCGACCTCGGCAAGACGGCGTTCGGTCTGGTCGGGCGCGGCGAGATCTCCCACGGCGACCTCGCAGCCGGCGTCGATCACATCAAGGAGCTGCAGGCACGGCTGAGCGGTGAGGCCGATGCCTCCTCCGGCGCGGCCGGCTCCGGCGGGGAGGCCGACATCGTCGAGTAGCTCGAGTAGCCCCGCGCGCGTCAGAAGATGGGCGGCTGCACGAAGGAGCCCGGACGTCCTGAACGGCCGCCGCGACGTGGCCCTCCCGCCGCGCGGGCGCGCGCGGGCGCCATGGCGTGGCTCGAGCGGGAGTTCGCGGCGACTGCGGCGCCGCGCGCTGCGAGCCGAGGCCGTCCCCGCACGCCGGCCCGCTCACGGCCCGCTGGCAGCACGGCGGGCGATCGGGCGGTCGGCGGATCTTCGCGCGCGCGAGCTCACGGATCCGGTCGTCACGGCGTTGTAGGCGCGTGGAGGATCACGCGCCGCGCAGATATGGTCCGGGTGGCGATGAGGCAAACCCCGCGCGGGAGCTCGCCGCGATGACGACGGCGACACCGGGGCCTCCCCGCACCGGTGTCAGACGCTTTGAGGATCCAAAGGTCGCGGGCGCGATCGTCGTTACGACGCTACTCTGGGCGTCGGCCTTCGTTGCGATCCGCACCGCGCGCACGCATTTCGCGCCGGCGCCGCTCGCGCTCGGACGGCTGCTGGTCGGCGCCGTGGCGCTCAGCGTGCTGATGCGCCGCGGTCGTGTCGCGCTGCCGCCGCGGCGGGAGCTGCCCGCGATCGTCGTGTGCGGCGTGCTGTGGTTCGGCGTCTACAACGTCGCGCTCAATCAGGGCGAACGCCTCGTCGACGCCGGGACGGCGGCGATGCTGGTCAACGTCGCGCCGATCATGATCGCGGTACTGGCCAGCTGGGTGCTGCGTGAGCGGCTCTCGCGCTGGCTGCTCGGCGGCCTCGCCGTCGCGTTCGCCGGGGCCGCGGTGATCGCCGTCAGCTCCGCCCACCGCCACGGCGGGCTGAGCGGCGTGCTTCTCTGCGTGCTGGCGGCGGCCGCCTACACCGTAGCGGTGGTGGTCGAGAAGCCGGTGCTCGGGCGCCTCTCGCCGATCGCGGTCACCTGGGCCGCGTGCCTCGCGGGCGCCGTGGCCTGTCTGCCGTTCCTGCCGGGGCTGCTGTCGGAGTTGGACAGAGCTCCGCTGTCGAGCACGCTGCTGGTCGTTTACCTCGGCGTTGGGCCGACGGCGATCGCCTTCACCACCTGGGCCTACGCATTGTCGCGCAGCACGATGGCGCGCCAGGGCGCGACGACCTACCTGGTGCCGCCGCTGGTGATCGTGCTGAGCTGGCTCACGCTCGGCGAGGTTCCGGGCGTGATCGCGATGGGGGGCGGGGCGCTGTGCCTGGCGGGCGTGGCGCTCACGCGCAGGCGATCGGCGCGCTGAGCGAGCCGGGCTAAGGCAGATCGGCGACGGCGTCGCTCAGCGGCCGCCGTCGTCCGGTGTGAAACGGCAGCTCCTCGCGCGTGTGACGGCGGGCCTCCGCGCTGCGCAGGTGGCGCATCAGGTCGACGATCGGCTCAAGCTCGTCGCACTCGAACGCGAGCAGCCACTCATAGTCACCCAGCGCGAAGGCGCTGACCGTATTGGCGCGCACCTCCGGGCGGCTGCGGCCCATCATTCCGTGCTCGCGCAGCATCTCGGCGCGCTCCTCTTCGGGCAGCAGGTACCACTCGAGCGAGCGCACGTACGGGTAGACCGACACGTACTTCCGCGGTTGCTCTCCGCGCATGAACGCCGGCGTGTGCGATTTCGCGAACTCCGCCTCGCGGTGCACGCCGATCGCCGACCACACCGGCGCCAGCGACTGGCCGAGGATGGTTTGGCGAAAAGCGATCAGCGCGTCCTGAACGGCGTCGGCGCTGTGACCGACCAGCCACAGCAGCAGATCGGCGTCGGCGCGGTAGCCGGTGACCGTGTAGGCGCCGCGGAGGACAGCGTCGCTGCCGTCAAGCGCCTGCTGTGCGTGCGTGGCGGCGCTCGCGCGCTGCTGGGAGGGAAGCGGCCGGGCACGGTCGGCGGCGAAGCTCGCGTAGAGCGCGTAGGTCGGGCCGGGTGGCTCGTCGCTCATGGTCGGCTCGGTCGGCGCAGCGCGCTGGCGTCAAGCGCCGGGTTCGCGAACCCGGTGTCGGCCGCGTTGATCGTCAGTCCGGGCGGCACGATCTCATCGATCCGCTCAAGCAGCGCGGCGTCAAGCGAGACCTCGGCGGCGGGAAGCTGGGACTCGAGGTGCTCCATCGTGCGCGGGCCGATGATCGCAGCGGTCACCGCCGGATGATTGATCACCCACGCGATCGCGAGCTCGATCAGCGACATCCCGGCCTCCTGGGCGAGCGCGCCGAGGGCGTCGGCGGCTTCGAACTTGCGCTGGTTGGTCGCCAGCGAGAGGTCATAGCGCTGCGGGATACGCCCGGCACGAGTGGACTGGGGCGCCTCCGCGTCCCTGCGGTAGTGGCCCGACAGCCAGCCGCCGCCGAGCGGGCTCCAGGGGATCACGCCGATGCCGTGGCGCAGGCAGGTGGGGAGGACGTCGGATTCCACGCCCCGTGCGAGCATCGAGTACGGGGGCTGCTCGGTTACAAAGCGCTCGAGCCGGCGGTCTCGCGAAACCCATTGCGCCTCGACGATCGCCGACGCCGGGAACGTCGATGAGCCGATGTAGCGCACCTTGCCCGCGCGGACGAGGTCACTCAGCGCCGAGAGCGTCTCCTCGATGTCGGTGTCCTGCTCGGGGCGGTGGATCTGGTAGAGGTCGATCCAGTCGGTCCCCAACCGCCGCAGCGAGTCCTCGACCTCGTGGATGATCCAGCGGCGCGAGTTGCCGCGCTGGTTGGGGCGCTCGCCCATGTCGCCGTGAACCTTCGTGGCGAGCACCACATCGTCACGGCGGCCGCCTGCCAGGGCCTTGCCGACGATCTCCTCCGACTCGCCGCGCGAGTACACGTCGGCCGTGTCGATGAAGTTGATCCCGGCGTCGAGGGCCGAGTGAATGATCCGGATCGACTCGTCGTGGTCGGGGTTGCCCCAGCTCCCGAACATCATCGCGCCGAGGCACAGCGGGCTCACCTTCACGCCGGTCCGGCCTAGCACGCGATACTCCACGTACCGAAACCTAGCGGACGGCGCGCTTCGAGCATGCGACCGCCCGCGGTTACCCGCTGCGGGCACTCGCGCTTCGATCGAGTTGGTAGCGTGACACTCGCAGATGACCGAAAGGCCCACGGCGATACCCTCGCTTCGCAGAATCGCTCCGCTCGCCGCGGCGGGTTGCGCCGCGGTCGCGGCCACGATCGTCGCGGGCAAGGGCAGGGCGCGCCTGCGTAGCCGGCGCGAGGGCGACCCTGCGGATCGCCGCCTCGCGCAGGACGAGATGGAAGCGCTCGCGACCGCCGAGGGCATGCCGGAAGCGCGCGAGGCCTGACGCCGCCGCCACCGCGCGCCGGCTGCAGCCAGGTGACCGGACGTGTTCGCCAACCGTCGCGACGCGGGACGCCAGCTGGCTGGAAAGCTCCTCACGCTGCGGTTCGAGCGACCCGTGGTCGTCGCGCTTCCGCGCGGCGGCGTGCCGATCGGCTTCGAAGTGGCGCGTGCGCTCGCCGCGCAACTGGACGTGCTGGTCGTCCGCAAGCTTGGTGCGCCCCGCAACCCGGAGCTCGGGGTGGGCGCGATCGCCGAGGGTGGCGCCGCGGTCTTCGATGCGGCGGCCGTCGCCCGCGTGGGAATGTCGCAGGCGGCGCTGGACGCCACCGTCGCCCGTGAACGCGGTGAGCTGCTGCGGCGCGTCGAGCGCTACCGCCAGGGCCGCGCTCGGATCGACCTTAGCGGTCGCCATGCGATCGTGGTCGACGACGGGCTTGCCACGGGCCTGACAGCCCTCGCTGCGGTGCGAGCGATGCGCGCCGCAGCGGTTTCGAGCGTCGCGGTCGCCGTGCCGGTTGGTGCGCGCGAGTCAGTCGCGCTCGTGGCGAGAGAGGCTGACGAGGTTGTCTGCCACACGATTCCGGCGCAGCTGCTCGCCGTCGGCCACTTCTATCTCGATTTCGCGCCCGTTTCAGACGAGGAGGTTCTCGTGCTGCTGGCCGGCGGGGGGGACCTTGACACCACGAGTGGGTAAGCCTAAGCTTACCGTAAGTGCCAACTTACTCAGAGGCGATTCAGGCGCTAGGCGACCCGACCAGGCGCGCGATCTTCGAGCGATTGGCCGAAGGGCCGTCGGCCGTCGGTGACCTCGCACGGGGACTGCCCGTCAGCCGGCCAGCGGTCTCCCAGCACCTGCGCGTGCTCCGGCAGGCCGGTCTGGTCAGCGATCGTCAGGACGCAAATCGCCGCATCTACAGCCTCGACCCGATGGGGGTGGGTGCGCTGCGCGCCTACTTCGATCGTTTCTGGACGCAAGCGCTCGACGCCGCGAGATCGTGATCGCGCGAGGCCTGCGGCGCGTCGTGCTCGCCGGCGTCGTGTCCGCGACGCTCGCGCTCGGCCTGCCGGGCGCCCTGGCGAGCGGTGCGCAGCCGGCACCGCTTCCGCCGCCGCGGATCGTCAAGGACTTCATCCCGTTCGGTCCCGCGCGCAAGCAGCAGATGCGGGCGTATGCCCTCAAGCACTACGGCATCGACTCCTACCGGCTCGTCGATCCGCACCTGATCATCTGGCACTACACCGAGAGCGCCACGTTTCAGAGTGTCTGGAACACCTTCGCCGACGACGTGCCGGATGTGCAGTACCACGAGTTGCCGCAGGTCTGCGCCCACTTCGTGATCGACACCGACGGCACGATCTACCAGCTCGTGCCGCTGGACATCATGTGCCGCCAGGTCGTCGGTCTCAACTACACCTCCATCGGTATCGAGAACGTCGGCTTCTCAGACAGCCAGGTGATGAACGACGCCGCGCAGTTCCAGTCCGCCCTGGAGCTGACGCGGTGGCTGCGCTGCACAAAACACATCCCGGTCGCCAACGTGATCGGGCACAACGAGAGTCTTTCGAGCCCCTACTACCGCGAGCTCGTGCCGGCCTTCCGCGGCCAGACCCACCAGGACTTCAACCGCGCCGACATGAACGTCGTGCGCGCCCGCGTGGCGCAGCTTCCCTGCACGTGATCGCCAGCGCCCCGGGCCGGTCCGCTCAGAGGACGCCGGTGAGCACGAGCGCGCCGATCACGATCAGCACGACTGCGGTGCAGGCGTTGCCCCAGCGCTCGAGCCAGTGGCCGCGCAGCTGGTAGCCGCCGAAACAGGCCGCCAGCGTGAGTCCGACGATCGTCGCGATCGTCACCACGGCGAAGACGACGAGCGAGCCGATCGCGGTCGTCACTCCAGCGGTGGTCGCGGCCAGGAAGACCGGCAGGATCGTCAGGTCCGGTGACGCAGCCGCGCCAAACGGCACCATCACGGCCGCAAGGCCGTGCAGGCCGCCCGGCGTGCTCGCCGGTCCCGGGGTGCCGGCGCTGATTGGCTCGTCGTGCGCCTGAGCGGACTGCTCCGCGTGATCATGGCCGTGGGTGTGGCTGTGACGGGGCTCGTGCCGATGCCCGCGTCCGCTCAGCTCGACGATCGCGAATCCGAGCCCGGTCGCCATCAGCAGGCAGCCGATGACGATGTCCTGCGCGCTCTGAACGGTCGAGCGAAACTGCAGACCGATCGCGATGATGGCCCCGCCGAGCACGAGCGAGACGAGCACGTGTGCCACGCCGGCGAGGCCTGAGAGGCGCGCGACGCGCGCGAGCGGATAGCGGCGAGTGCGTCCGACCACGGCGAGCGGCACCCAGTGGTCGGGCAGGATCGCGTGTCCGAAGCCCACGCCGGCGGCAGCGGCCAGCAGTGCGGGCGTCGCGGCGCTCATGCGAGGATCGCTCGGCGATCGCTGAGCGCTCCCGGGCTCACACGCAGGTGCTCGATGTGAGCCACGGCCTCTGCGAGCAGGACGCCGACGTGGTCGTCGTGCAGGGCGTAGATCACCTGCTTGCCCCGCCGGCGGCCCACGACGAGCCCGAGGTGTCGCAGCACTCGAAGCTGCTGCGAGACCGCCGACTGTTCCATCGCGACCTCCTGTGCGAGCTCGCCGACCGAGCACGCGCTCGCGCCGAGGCGGCTGAGGATGCGCACGCGGCTCGGCGTCGAAAGAGC
>Ga0182015_10001194_pt1 | contig 35277 bp, 38 predicted proteins | sample 712P3MmetaG_FD_120478 | JGI IMG/M metagenome (GOLD analysis project Ga0182015, IMG submission 120478) | Permafrost microbial communities from Stordalen Mire, Sweden - 712P3M metaG | ecosystem: Environmental > Terrestrial > Soil > Wetlands > Permafrost | place: Sweden: Stordalen | collected...
ATGGTGGTGGAGGAACTCTGGTCCGCACCGAAACATCCGCCGACGGCGGTGCTGATGGGCCACGCGCGCGGCGTAATTGCCCTCGCCGCCGGTCTGTGCGAGGTCACCTTCGAAGAACTCTCGCACGTCACGGTCAAGCGCGCCCTCACCGGCAACGGCGCCGCGCGTAAGGACCAGGTGAAGGCGATGGTCTGCGTGCAGCTCGGCCTCACCGTCGCTCCCGAACCCGACGACGTCTCCGATGCCCTCGCACTGGCGCTGGTATTTGCCATGCGCGGGCGTGACGTCATCGCGATCGCACGCGCGGCCGCAGCGCGCTAAAACCATGTTTTCGCGCATTGCCGGGACGCTGCTCGAACGCGACGGCGAGGTCGTGCGCCTCGATGTCGGCGGACTCACCTACGATGTCGTCCTGCCGCCGAGCGTTGCCGGAAAGATTGAAGGCGTGCCCGGCGCTGCGCTCGCGCTCGAAGTCTATGCGCAACTGCAGATCGACGGAAATTCGGCGCGTTACGTCTTTTTCGGCTTTACCAACACGGTCGAGCGGGAGTTCTTCGAAGCGTTGATCTCGGTCGCCGGCGTCGGACCCAAGGCGGCGTCGCGTGCGTTCTCCGCGCCGATGGGCCGCATCGCACGCGCGATCGACGACGGCGATCACGTCTTCCTCAAGACGTTGCCCGGGATCGGTCAGCAGAAGGCGCGCGACATCGTGGCGAAACTGCAGGGCAAAGTGGGACGCTTCCTCTTGATTCAGGATGCTCCGGTGCGCCCCGAACCGCCGGCGATGCCCGACTTCGCCGGCGAAGCGCTGGCGGTGCTCTTGCAGCTCGCCTACCGGCGTCCCGAAGCCGAAGCGATGATCACCGAAACGCTCGCCGCCGCCCCGCAGGTGCGCGACGCGGAAGCACTACTCGCAGAGATCTACCGCCAGCGTAACCGCGAAACCACGCCGTCGTGAGCTCCGGCGACATTCGGAAGAAGATCGTTGGGCCGGCCGACACCGAACCGCAGGAGGGCGCGCGCGCGATCGATGGGGATGCCTCGCTCGAAGACGCGGTGTACGGCGCGACGTTACGGCCGCGCACGTTCGAGGATTACGTCGGACAACGGCAGATCGTCGAAAACCTGCGCATCGCGATCGATGCCTCGAAGCGCCGCGGCGAACCGCTCGAGCACGTGCTGTTCTCGGGTCCACCGGGTTTGGGCAAGACGACCCTCGCAAACCTCATCGCCAAAGAACTCGGCGGCACGCTGCACGGCTCGTCCGGACCGACGCTCGAGAAGCCGAAGGATCTCGTCGGCATTCTGACGGCGCTCGAGACCGGCGACGTGCTGTTCATCGATGAAATCCATCGGCTCGGCGCGGTCGTCGAAGAGTATCTCTATCCGGCGATGGAAGATTTCCAGATCGACTTCGTCGTCGACCGCGGCGCGTATGCAAAAACGTTGAAGCTGCCCCTCAAACGCTTCACGCTCGTGGGTGCGACGACGCGCGCGGGGATGCTCTCCGCGCCACTGCGCGACCGCTTCGGCTTGATGTACCATCTGGATTACTACGAGCCGGCCGAACTCCAGCACATCGTCGAACGCAGCGCCCGCGTTCTCGAGGTGCGCATCGATGCGGCCGGCGCAGCGACGATCGCCCAGCGCAGCCGGGGCACGCCGCGCATCGCCAACCGGTTGTTGCGCCGCGTGCGTGATTTTGCCGAAGTTCGCGCCGACGGCGTCGTGACGGGTCCGGTCGCCGACGAAGCGCTGCGGCGCGAAGGCGTCGACGAACGCGGACTCGACCGGCTCGACCGCGCATACCTGCGCACGATTGCCGAAGGCTACGGCGGCGGGCCGGTCGGCATCAACGCCATCGCCGCGACCTTGACCGAAGATTTGGAGACGCTCGAAGACGTCGTTGAACCGTATCTGCTCAAGATCGGCTTCGTGCAGCGCACCGCGAACGGGCGTAAGACGACCGCGGCGGCGTTCGCGCACCTGGGACTCGTCGCGCCGAGCGGCACGGATCAGCCGGGCCTCTTCACGTGATCGAGCGCGCGGCTTTTCTCAAAGCGCTCTTGGTTGCTACCGGCGGTCTGGACATCTGGGACCCGCCGGATCCGGAATTGCCGGCCGCTCCGCCATCCCCGGTGCCGCCGCTGCTGCGGCCCCCGGCAGGCACGATCGTGCGGGTGCAGTTGGCCGACAGCTCGATCGTCGCGCTCGACGTGGAGAAGTATCTCTACGGCGTCGTGCCGCTGGAATCGCCGCCGAGCTGGCCTGCAGCCGCACTGCAAGCGCAAGCCATCGTCGCGCGCACGTACGCGCTGCAGAAGCGCACGCTCTCGCGGGCCTATGACGTGCTCGCATCCGACGCCGATCAGCGCTACGGCGGCGTGGCGGCCGAACACCCGGCGAGCAGCGCGGCGGTCGATGCGACCCGCGGTCAAACGCTCGGCTATCTCGGTGGTCCGGCAAGCGTATTCTACAGCTCGTGTTGCGGCGGGCACAGTGCCGATGCCGACGAGTTGTGGGGCCATGCCGGGCTGCCCTACCTGCGCGGGGTTGACGACCCCTATTGCACGGCGTCGCCCGATTATCGCTGGCAGCGTTCGCTACCGCTCGATCGAGCCCGGGCCGCACTGGCCGATCGTCTCAGCGGTACGCCGGCAACGGCCCAACTCGACGACCCGGACGACTCGGGCCGGCCGCGGACAGTCACATTTCACGGCGAGGGCGGCGCAACGCTTGCGCTCAGCGTGAGCGAAGTGCGGCGACGATTCGGATCCGATACGATCCGCAGTCTCTGGCTGCGCGAGATCGACTTCGATCGCACGCAGGCCGTGCCGCTCGTCGTCATCGAAGGTTCCGGCCGTGGGCACGGTGTTGGACTCTGTCAGTGGGGCGCACGCGGCATGGCTCTTAGTGGAGCCGGAGCTTCACTTATCCTGGCCCACTTTTTCCCGGGCACCGCGGTGACCGGTGACTGACCAGGAAAAGCGCAAGGCGGCCGGGGCCCTTCGTCTACGTAAATACATTCCCGTCAGCGTCGAAGAAAAGATGACGTTCACGCTCTTTCGGGCGTCCGTCGCAGACATTTCCGCCACCGGGGCGCGTTTGATCACCAGTGAATATCTTTCCAAGGGGACGCGCTGGATCGTCACCATGAAAGAAACGCCGCATCTCACGCTCAAGGCCGAAGTGCGCTGGGTGAAGATGGACCAGAATCCGCGGCCCGGCGCCAATCCCCAATTTCAAGTGGGCATGCAGTTCCTCGACGTGAACGCCGAGGACGCCAAGCGGATTACGACCTACCTGGAATTCGAAAAACAGCGATCCGAGAAAATTTAGGCGACGCCGCAGCGTACGATTACACGCTGCCGGAGGAACGCATCGCGCGCAGTCCGGCCGACCGTCGCGAGGACGCGAAGCTCCTCGTGCTCGAGCCCGGCGGAGAACTGCGCGACCGCACCTTCGCGGCGTTCCCGGCGCTGCTTCGCGCCGGCGACGTTCTGGTACTCAACGAGACCCGCGTGATTCCGGCGCGCCTGCGTTTCACGCGCGCGACGGGCGGCGCGGGCGAAGTGCTGCTGCTGCGGCCGGCCGACCGCGACGCGTTCGCCTTCGACGCCCGCGCTTGGTATGCGCTGGTGCGGCCCGCTCGGCGCCTGCCGCCGGGAACGCGGCTGGAATTCGCCGGCGCGGGTGCGGTGATCGAGGCGGTCGCCGAGGACGGGCGGCGGATCCTGCGGTTCGATCCCGACGTGGATGTGGCGGAATTGCTCGAGCGCGCCGGCGAGCTGCCGTTGCCGCCCTACCTGGGTCCCGGCGACGACGCGCGGGCAGCCCGCTACCAAACCGTCTTCGCCCGGGTGCCCGGCAGCGTCGCCGCGCCGACGGCGTCCCTGCACTTCACCGACGCCGTACTGGCGGCGATCGTCGAACGCGGGGTCGAGGTGGTCCGGCTGAGCCTCGACGTCGGAATCGGGACATTCCGGCCGATGCGCGAGGGACCGATCTCGGCGCACCGCATGCATGGCGAGCGCTACGCGATCCCCGAGTCGACGGCCGCTGCCGTAAACCGGGCGCGCTCCGAGGGCCGGCGCGTCGTCGCGGCCGGGACGACCGTCGTTCGGGCCCTTGAGGGGTCCGCGCTGGCCGACGGGATCGTGTCCGCGGGTGCGGCCGAGACGGAGCTCTTCATCACACCGGGGTTTCGCTTCCGGGTCGTGGACGCGTTGCTGACGAACTTCCATTTGCCGCAGTCAACCCTCCTGGTGTTGGTGACCGCGTTCATCGGCTACGAACGGACGCGCGCCGCCTACGACGCCGCGATCGCCCGGGCTTACCGATTCTTTTCGTTCGGCGACGCGATGTTCGCAGAGCGCACCGATTCGAAGCCGAAGGAAGGCGTGCATGGGTGACACCCCGGTCCTGGAAATTTCGCGTCTCGAGGAAATCTTCGAAGACGATACGGCAGGGATCGCAGATTTGCTCGAAGCCGCGATGGGGACCGGAGCCGCGAACCAGGCGACGCTTCGCGATGCCCTGGGACGCCGCGCCCTCGACGAGGTGATGCGGGCGGCGCACGCGATCAAAGGCAGCACCGCCAACATCGGGGGCAACGAGGTCGCGGCGGCGGCAGCGATTATTGAAAACGCTGCGCGCGCGCAAACCTGGGACGGGATCGAGCCGGCGGCAATCGAACTCGACGAAGCTTACGAACGCTTGCGCGCCGCCGTGCGCGCATATCGAGCGGGAATTACGTGAATCCGAACACCACCACCACGCCGAACAAAGTCCTCGTCGTCGACGACGTCCAGACCAATCTGACGGTCTTCGCGAAGGTCGTGGCTCAGATTCCCGAGACCGAAGCGGTCTGTTTTACCTCGGCGGCCGAAGCGTTGCAGTGGGCCGGTCAGAACGAGTGCGTGCTCATCATCGTCGATCAGAGCATGCCCGAAATCAGCGGCATCGAGTTCATCACCCAGGTTCGCGGGCGCGGGAACAGCTACACGCCGATCGTGATGATCACCGGTCACAGCGAGAAAGAACTGCAGCGGGAAGCGCTCAAGCGCGGCGCCTCGGCGTTCTTGGGCAAGCCGGTCGACCCGGTCGCGTTCGTCTCGCTGGCGCGTAACCTCATCCAGTTGCGCGGCGCGCGTCTCGAGACGATGGCCAAGGCCGGTGCGGCGCACGCCGACCAGCAGACCGCAACCGGCGCGCTGTTCGCTCAAGAGCGCAGCACGCTCGAAACGCTGGTGAAGATCATCGACCTGCGCGATCCGCGCACCGGCGATCACTGCCGGCGCGTCGCGCTCTTTGCGGAAGCAATTGCTAGTAAGATGGGCCTCTCGATGATCGAGGTGACGCAGTTGGCGCAAGCCGCGCGCATTCACGACATCGGCAAACTCTCGATGCCGGACCGGATCCTCAACAAGACCTCGCGGCTGCTCGGCGACGAGCGCGACGCGGCAAAAAAGCACGTCGCCGATGGGACCGCGATGCTCGCGGGCTTGACCACGCCGATTCTTCACGCCGCAGGCGAGATCGTGCATTCGCACCACGAGCGCTTCGACGGTTCGGGCTACCCCGCCAAGCTGGCGGGCCCGGCGATCCCGCTCTTCGCACGCATCGTCGCCGTCGCCGACACGTTCTCGGCGCTCACGTCGCGCCGACCGTGGCGCGAGGCCGCGTCGGTCAGCATCGCGGTCGAACAGATCGAGAAGGAATCGGGCTTCGGCTTCGAGCCCAGGATCGTCGGAGCGTTCCGCGACGTCATGCCCGAATTGCTGGATATCCGGGCCGAAGTGCCCGATATCGTTCAAATTAAGTAACCGCCCCCGGGCGGCCGACGCGCGAGCGGGCGTTCGTATACCAGACCATGCCGGGCGCGGCGTCGCGCTGTTTGCGCACGTACTTGCGTTCGGTGAAGTCGATCTCAACGCGCGGCGCGTTACGCGCGCGGCTGTGCAGGGCGGCGAAATCGGCCGCGCAATCGAGGTCGGTCGCATCGGGCTCCGCGCCGGGCGGCGGCTGCAGCACGACGTGCGAACCGGGAATGCCGCGCGCGTGAAACCACAGATCGTCGGGCCGCGCAATGCGGAACGTCACCTCGAGATTCTCACGCGGCGAACGGCCGACGAAGATCCGCGCGCCGGACGGCCGCTCGATGCGTAAGGGCGCGCGCGAGGCACGCGAGGGAGAACGCGGCGGGCCGGCCTTGCGGCCTTCGATCCGGTCGAGATCCGTGCCGACTTCGGCCAACGTCGTGACGTCGCCGCGTTCGGTCTCGAACGCCAAATCTTCAAGCGACGCGCGCTTCGCTTCGAGCCCCGCGAGCCGGCGCTCGAGATGCGGCAGCGCGTCCGCCGCCTTGCGGTAACGCGCGAAGTAACTCGCGGCGTTGCCTTTCGCGTCGAGGTCGGGATCGAGCACGACCTCGAGCGCTGCCTCGTCGGGCGTGCGAAAGCGCGTCGCTAGCGGTGGGATGTCGTTGCCGTAGGTGTAGAGCGCATCGCCCGCTGCGCGCAACGCTTCGCGACCCGCGGCGTCGTCGCGGCGGGCGGTGACCTGCGCTATTTCGGCCGCCGTATCGCGCAGGCGCTTCTCGATGCGGTTGCGTAAGGCCGCGCGCCGCCGTTCGCCCGCATCGCTGGCTCGCCGGCCCACGCTCGTCGCGCGCGCCTCGGCGAAGAGTGGTAGAAGGTGCGGTGCCGTGCTCTGCTCGAGGTGCGCGAACTGCGCCAGCGGCACGACGTGGGCGGCGATCAGTTTCGTGGCCTCGCGGTACGCGTAGAGCGGTGCGCTCGCCGGTACGGCGGTGGCGGCGGCCAGAAACCCGTCCGGGTCGCCGCCGCCGCCGGCGGCGAGCGAGTCGGCCAGGAGCTTCGGCAGCTGCGTTCCCTCACGCAGCGGGGGTGGACGGTAGGGGCCTCCGACGCCCACGCTACGGGTCTCGTTCTCGGCCGGTGAAAACTGCTTGGCGGCCGCGATGATGGCGCCGTCGCGCAGCAGCAAGAGGTTGCCGAAGCGCGGGATCAGTTCGGCGACGAGTTTGACGCCGGTCGCCACGCCGAAACGCGAGGTCGTGCCAAAGTCCAGGACGAGCACACGGTCGCCCGGCCGGCTGCGGACTTCGCCTAGGCGCAGACCACGCAGTGCCGTCGCAATCGAGCGCGCCCAGCCCGGGTCGCCGGCAATGGAGAGCTCTTCGCGCTCGAGCGTCACGAGCGGCGGCGAGCCGAAGATGTCGATCGCTAACACGGCGTCCGCGCCCTTGCCTCGGCCGCCGATCCGGATGCCGAAGCGGCCGTCGTCGAGGAGTCCGGCGTCCGTGACCCGCCCGCCGCGCAGCTCGCGTTCGAGCTCAGCCGCCGCACGTCGGATGAGGATCCAATCGGTGACCATCGCGCGCCTTCGGTTCACAGAGGGCTCCGCACGTTCCCCTAAGAACCTGGTTTGGTTGCTTACGGGCGAGGAGGAGTAGCGTTCTAACCGGGCCGGGTCTGTTGTTCGTCGTGTCGGGTCCATCGGGGGCCGGAAAAGACACGCTGGTCGACGGGCTCCGACTGCGGCACCAACGCCTCAAATACTCCGTCTCCGCCACGACGCGCGCGCCGCGGCCGGGCGAACGTGAAGGGATCGAGTACTTCTTCGTAACCCGCCAAGCGTTCGAGCAGCGGCTCGCTGAGGGCGGGTTCCTCGAGCATCGGACCTATAACGAGAACCTCTACGGTACGCCGCGATCGTTCATCAACGAAGCGTTGTTGGACGGCTACGACGTCATTATGAAACCCGAAGTCAACGGCGCGATCGCGATCAAGGAACGGTTCCCCGAAGCCGTCTTGATCTTCATCGTTCCGGACCGCTTCTCGCTCTTGCAAACGCGCCTCGAGGCACGCCGGACGGAAACCACCGACGTCATCGCCAGCCGGCTGGCCATCGCCCACGAAGAATTGCGCTACGTGCGCCTCTTCGACTACCTGCTCGTCAACGAAGAAGCCCAGCCCGACGTCGCGGTCGAGGATCTCGAAGCGATCGTCCGCGCCGAACGCATGCGCATCTACCGCTACCCCGACACCCGGATCAAGGAAATCGAAGAAAACTAAATGAGACTCAAAATGACGCCCCCAACCTCGATGCTTCGGGCCCCGAAAGGGACCGAAGCCAAGTGAGTAACTCCGTATTCGGCGACCTCGACGGCCTGCTCTCGCACGTCGACTCGAAATTCTCGCTCGTCAACGTCGTAACGAAACGCGCGAAGCAGCTCAACAACGGCGCGCCGCCGTTGACCGATCTCGTCAACGCCAACAAGCCCGTCTCGACCGCGTTCAACGAAGTCCGCGAAGGCCGGATTCCTTACAAGCGGACCCGCGAGGGGATCAAGTAACCCCTTCGGACTTCGGCGCCTTCTAGCAGACATGTGCGGGATCGTGGGTTACATCGGCGAGCGCGATAGCGTTCCCGTGATCATGGATTCGCTCGGCCGCCTGGAATACCGCGGCTACGATTCGGCCGGAATCGCCGTCATCGACGACGCCGGAGCACTGATCGGCTCGAAGGCCGAGGGCAAATTGGCGCGGCTGGCGGAGCGCTTGGCCAACGGCGAAGCGCTGCACGGGCACGTCGGTGTCGGCCACACGCGCTGGGCGACGCACGGCCGGCCCTCGGATGAAAATGCGCACCCCCATCTCGACTGCTCGAAGAAATTCGCAGTCGTGCACAACGGGATCATCGAGAACTATGCCGCCTTGCGCGCCGAACTGATCGGCGAGGGGCACACGTTCACGAGCGAAACCGACACCGAGGTGCTCGCCCACTTGCTCGAGCGCCACTACAGCGGCGACCTCGTCACGGCGGTCCGTCACACGCTGGCCGAAGTCCACGGCGCCTTTGCGCTGGGCGTGATCTCCTCGGATGCGCCGGACCGCCTGATCTTCGCCCGCAACGGCGCCTCGCCGCTGGTCGTCGGTTTGGGCGAGGGCGAGATGTTCGTCGCCTCCGATATCCCGGCAATTTTGCAATACACGCGCAAGGTGATCGTCCTCGAGGAGGGCGAGGTCGTCGAAGTGCGCCGCGACGGCTACGCGCTGACGGCGTTCGACGGCAAAACGATCGAGCGCGAAGTGCGGCAGATCGCGTGGGAAGCTTCGTCCGCGGAGAAGAGCGGCTTCAAGCATTTCATGCTCAAGGAGATCTTCGAGCAGCCGAACGTCGTCAAGGAAACCCTGGCCGGCCGCATCGATGAATCGCACGACGTCCAGCTGTTCACCGAACTCGGGATCGAAGAGATCGTGTTGCGCGCGATGACCAAGATCTCGATCACCGGCTGCGGCACCGCCTACCACGCCGGCATGGTCGGCATGTATCTGATGCGCGCGCTGTGCAAGATTCCCGTCGAAATGGAGCTCGCATCGGAGTTCCGCTACGGCGATCGCGCGATGGACCCCCGCACGCTCACGATCGCGATGTCGCAGTCCGGCGAAACGGCCGACACGATCGAAGCGGTGAAGATTGCGCGCGAAGCGGGCGCTCCGATCATCGGCATCTGTAACGTCGTGGGGTCGCACCTCACGCGTATCGCCGACGGCACGCTGCATACGCGCGGCGGTCCCGAGATCTCCGTGGCCGCAACCAAGACGTATGTCTCGCAGGCAATCGCTGCGACGCTGCTCGCGCTCTACCTCGCGCGCGTGCGCAAGTCGGCGCCGCTCGACCGGCTGCGCGAAATCGCCGAAGGCACGCGACTCCTACCTGCCGCGATCGACGTCGTGCTCAACACGAGCGACGCGGTGAAGAAGGTCGCCCGCAAGATGCGGCGCGCGAAGTCGGTCCTCTTCCTCGGCCGCTACGTCAACTTCCCGACGGCGCTCGAAGGGGCGCTCAAACTCAAGGAAATTTCGTACATTCACGCTGAGGGCTACGCGGCGGGCGAGATGAAGCACGGTCCGATCGCGCTGCTCGATCCGCGCACGCCCGTGGTGGGGGTCGTGACCGACGGCCGCGTGCGCGAGAAGATGCTCTCCAATCTGTCCGAGGCCAAAGCGCGCGAAGCCCCGCTGATCGTGGTGGCGAACCACGGCGACGATGAAGCGGCCGCGATCGCCGATCATGTGCTGTGGGTGCCCAAGGTCGATGAGTTGCTCTCGCCCATCGTCAACGTCATTCCGCTGCAGCTCCTGGCCTATCACATCGCCGACATCGACGGCAAGGATGTCGATCAGCCGCGAAATCTGGCAAAGACGGTCACGGTCGAATAATCATGCGTCCCGACGGCAGACCTCCGAATGCGTTACGGCCCGTGACGATCGAGCCCGGATATATGCCCAACGCCGAAGGCAGCGTCCTGATCGGCCTCGGCGAAACGCGCGTGATCTGCGCGGCGTCGTACGAAGAACGCGTTCCGCCCTGGATGCGCGGACGCGGCACCGGCTGGGTGACGGCCGAGTACAGCATGCTGCCGCGCGCGACGGTCGAGCGCACGCAGCGCGAAGCGAACAAAGGGAAGATCGGCGGCCGCACGCACGAGATCCAGCGGCTGATCGGCCGCGCCTTGCGCGCTACGGTCGACATGACGAAGCTCGGCGAGCGGATGATCACGATCGACTGCGACGTGATCGGGGCCGACGGCGGTACGCGGACGGCATCCATTACCGGCGCGTGGGTCGCGCTCTCGTTCGCGTTGCGCAAGCACTTCGACCCGGCCGACGCCAAGGCGTGGCCGCTGACCGGGCAGATCGCGGCGGTGTCGGTCGGCATCGTCGACGGCACGCCGGTTCTCGATCTCCCGTACGTGGAGGACAGCCGCGCCGAGGTCGACATGAACGTTGCGATGACTGCGGCCGGCGGCTTCGTCGAATTGCAGGGGACGGCTGAAGGCAAGCCGTTCGATCGTGCCCAGCTCGACATACTGCTGGCCCTCGCCGACGGCGGGATCCGTGAGCTCTTCGAAGCGCAGCGTGCCGCCCTCATGCCCCGTGTCTGACGCCGCAGCTCGCGCGCTTGCCGAACGCGTCGCGGCGTTCCATATCACCGATCGAGCGATGCTGCGCGCGCAGCGGACCTTCGAGGATGCGCTCCGCGCCGGAGAACCGTCGCCCAGCGTACGCAGCGCGTATCACGCCGCCGTGCGGGCCTACTTCGCCGGGTTCGAGCGCGACGCGCAGGCGCAGCTGACCGGGGTCGACCGCGAGCTGGACGCCCTCTATCAGCGCCAGTATAATCTCGCCGCCGAACGCAGCGTCGCGCGCAAGCGGCTCGATGCCGTGCAGGGCGTCCTTGCATCACTCGCGGAACTCGCGACTCAATGAGTCTGATCGAGGACTTCGGGCGCGAAACGACCGGGTTCTTTTCATACGCGGGCGGTGCGGCGCTGCTGCTGGCCGACTGCGCGAGGTTTGTCTCGCGGGCGCGCGTTCGCGTGCGCGAGACGATCAGCCAGGCCTATCTGCTCGGCGTGCAATCGTGGGGGATCGTCCTCCTGACCTCGCTTTGCACGGGCATGGTCTTTTCGATGGAATCCGCCAATCAGGCCGTGCAGTACGGCGTTGGGAATCTGGTCGGCGGTGCGGTCGCGTTTACGATGGCACGCGAACTGGGTCCGATGCTCTCGGCGGTCGTCGTCGCGGGCCGCTCGGGCGCGGCGATTTCGGCCGAGATCGGTTCGATGGTCGTCACGGAGCAAATCGAAGCGCTGCAGTCGCTGGGACTCTCGCCCACGCGCATGCTGGTCGTGCCGCGCTTGATCGCGCTGATGGTGATGCTGCCGCTCCTAACCGTGATCGCCGACATCGTCAGCATCCTCGGCGGCATGTACATCGCCGGCATTTTCGCTCACGTCAGCTACGAATCGTTCATCAACTCGGCGCGAGCCTCGCTGCCGTTTACCGATCTGCTCAAGGGCCTGTTGAAGTCCGTCGTGTTTGCGGTGATCATCGCGATCATCGGGTCGTACAGCGGATTGCAGACCCGCGGGGGCGCCGCCGGCGTCGGGAAATCGACGACCGAGGCGGTCGTCATCGCGATCATCCTGATCTTCATTTTCAACTTCGCGCTCTCGTACGTTCTCTTCCAGCAATGATGCCGCCGCCGAAGATCTACGCGCGACTCGAGGATGTCGCTATCCGCTATGGACCGAAGGTCGTGATGCAGCATCTCTCGCTCGATATCGTCGAGGGTGCGATCACGTGCATCATCGGGCTCTCGGGCGCGGGCAAGTCGACGATCCTACGTTTGATCAACGGGCTCAAACGGCCCGATGCCGGGCGGGTGCTCCTCGGTGAGCGGGACATCACGAGCCTGCACGAGCGCGACTTGATCGAGATCCGGGAGACGATCGGGTTCTCGTTTCAGTTTGCCGCACTCTTCGACTCGATGTCGATCTTCGACAACATCGCGTTGCCGCTGCGCGAACGGACGGACATGCCCGAGGATCAGATCCGCTCGCTGGTCGAGGAGATCCTGGAGAACGTCGGCCTCGCGAATGTCGGTGAGCGCTTCCCCGCAGAGTTATCCGGCGGCATGGTGAAGCGGGCCGGCTTCGCGCGTGCCGTGATCGCGAAGCCGCACTGCGTGCTCTACGACGAGCCGACGACCGGACTCGATCCGATCATCACCCATGTCTTGACCGACCTGATCATCCGGCTGCGCGCCAAGCTCAACGGAACCGCCGTCGTCGTGTCGCACGATCTGGAGAGCATTTTCATGATGGCCGACTACGTCGCCATGCTCTTCGAAGGTGCGATCATCGCGTACGGCACAGTCGATGAAATCAAAGCGTCCCCGAACCCCATCGTGCAGCAATTCTTGCAAGGGAGCGAAGTTGGTCCGATTCCGATCTAGCATCGGATACGGTACGCGACGGCAACATCATGAATAGACAAGCGATCGTCGGGCTCTTCACACTGCTGGGATTAGTTCTGCTGTTTGCGGTGTTCTTGGTTCTGGCCAATATCGGTACGGGCGGCCGGTATCAAACGGCCATCCATTTCAAGACTGCGGCCGGACTCCACAAGGGCGCGCTCGTCTATGAGAGCGGCGTCATCGTCGGCGTCGTCGATCAAACCAAATTGCTGCCCGAAGACTTTACGGTCGACGTGATCATGGCGATCAACAACGGCGTCGACGTCCCGCGTGACTCGCGGTTCCTCATCGCCGCACCGCTGACCGGCGATGCCGAGGTCGAAATCATTCCGCCGGCGCCGGCGCCCCGGGCCGCCGGTGCGGTCGGCCCGACTCCGGTACCGCAGACCATCGCGCTGCTGCCGCGCGAAGTGCTTCCGCTCGAACAGCAACCCCAGGGCTCGAATCCCGCGACGCTCGGCGACCTCCTCGAAGAAGGTCAGGGCGAAGTGCACCGGCTCGACCGGATGATGGCCCAACTCGAGGTGAGCGAGCCGCGGTTGCTCGGCTCGCTCCAGGCCGCGCTAAACAACGCCAACGACCTCACGCGTCAAGGCAGTAAGCGGCTCTACCACCTGGCCGACCGTCTCGATACGCTCACGCTGACGCTGCAAGTCGCGATGGAAGCGGGCAGTAAGAACATCGTCGATATGACGGGCGTCCTGGATTCGACCGTGCACCGCAATAGCGGCAACATCGACACGATGCTCTCCATGCTCACGAAGTCATCGATCGCGCTCAACCAGACGGTCGATCAGGTGCGCGATTTGGCGTCGAATCCGCAAGTGCACCAGAACTTGCTCGATACGACGCGGGGGCTCGCGCAAACCGCGACCACGATCGGTCAGATGACGCAAGACTTGCGCACCGTCACCGGTAACCCGCAGACGCAGGCACAACTGCGCGATACGATCGCCAACACCGATGCCGCGACGCAGAAGCTGAATTCGCTGCTGCGCTCCTTCGGTGCGACGAGCAACGTCTACGGCGTCGATCCCGGTGCGACGCCGGCGCCCGGCGCGCCGCACGGCCCGCAAGCCTTAGGCGGCGGCGTTTCCGGCGGCACCATCGCCGGCGTGCCCAACGCCGCGTCGAGCCCGTCCGTCGGAACCTTGCCGGAGAATTTCAAGAGCCGCATCGGTGCGGTCGCCCGAAATCTGCTCGCCATTCAGGTCCGGCTGAGCGAACTCAACGCCTATCAGCCCAACTCGATCTCGCAGCCGTTGCTGCAGACGAGCCAGCGCGGTCCGCAGAGCGACGTCAACGCGTTCATCCTGCCGAACGGCAAGACGTCACTGTTCCTCGGCGCGAACGATATCGGTACGCCGCAAACGAGTTGGAACGTCGCGGTCAAGGAGAACGTCGCGCCCCACCTCTACATCGGCGGCGGGGTGCTCTATTCCAACCTCGGCCTGATGACCCAGTACAATCCGGGACTCCTCGGTTTTGAGGCCCGTCTCTACGATCCGCAATTCCCCACGCTCGATGCGTATGGCAACCTCAACCTCGCGCGCGGCGTGCAGCTCTTCGGTGGCGAGCGCGACCTCACGCACAGCGGGCGGCGCACCGTGTTCGGTCTTCAGTTGCAGTTTTGATCCCGATCGGCGATGACCGGCGGTTGCCGGTCGCTCCGGTCGTCGTCTACCTGCTCATCGCGCTCAACGTCTTCGTCTTTATCCAGGAAGTCCGCGCGCCGGATATCGACCGGTTCATCGATCTGTTCGCCACGATCCCCTACGACATCACGCACGGGATCGTCCTGCCGTCGCCGAGCCCGCCGGTGCCCGCACTGACGATCCTCAGCGCGATGTTCCTCCACGCGAGCATCCTGCACATCGCATTCAACATGCTCTTCCTGTTCGTCTTCGGACCGGTGATCGAATACGTCTGCGGACACCTGGGGTTTGCCGTGCTCTACTTGCTGTGCGGGATCGCCGGCGGCATCGCGCAGGTCGCGATCGGTCCCGGCAGTCACGTTCCCGAACTCGGGGCATCGGGCGCGATCGCCGGGATCCTCGGCGCCTACATCGTGACGTATCCCACCGCCCGCATCAACACGATCGTGCCGATCGGTTGTTTCCCGCTATTCTTACGGCTTCCGGCGGTGCTGGTGATCGGCGTGTGGGCGGCGATCCAGTTCGTCAACGGCTTCGGTTCGCTCTCGGCCCGGCTTGCGGCCACCACCGACGGCACGGCATATTTTGCCCACATCGGGGGGTTCAGTTTCGGCGTCCTCGCGATCGGCCTTTTCCGGCGGCGCGACACGGGAACGCGCGGGTTGCTCGGGTAGTAGTGGGCATGCGGATCGGCATCATCGGCGCCGGAGCACTGGGAACGCTCTTCGGTTACCGGCTCGCGCCCGATAACCACGTCTCGATGCTCGAAATCCGGCCCGACGTCATCGCCGCCATCCGTGAAGGGGGCCTCGGGAGTGCCGAAGGCGTTGCGCGCCGGAGCGTTGCGATCTCGTCGTCCGCGCGGGATCTCTTCGCCTCGCAGGTGCTCTTCCTGTTCGTGCGGGCGACCGACACGATGCGGGCGCTGCGGCCGTTCGTGAACGAACTCGATCCGTCGTGCGTCATCGTATCGCTGCAGAATGGGGTTTCGAACGAAGATGCCGTCAAGGCATCGCTGGGCGGCAACGTGGCGCTCGTGCTCGGCGCGACGACCGAATCGGCCTTGATGCTCGCTCCGGGCACCGCGGCGCCGGTCGGCACCGGTACGACGATCGTCGGCCCGGGCGGTGCGTCGCCCGAGGTCTGCGCACGCATCGCGCGGCTGCTCGCCGATGCGGGCATGGCGGTCTCCGTGGCGTACGACATCCGCCCGCACCTCTGGGGCAAACTGATCGCGAATGCCGCGATCATTCCGGTCGCGGCACTGCTCGACGAGCCGAACGGCGTCGTGCTCGCGGATGCAGATGCCGGCGACCTCGCGCGCTCGCTCGCGCACGAAGCGGCGACCGTCGCGAATGCGATGCGCATCGCGCTCCCGTTCGACGATCCGTGGAGTTACGTCCGCTCGATCGTGGAGCAGACGGCCGGCCTGCGCAATTCGATGCTGGCCGACTTAGCCGCCGGAGCGAAGACGGAGAACGAGCACATCAACGGTGCCGTCGTCTCCGCCGGCCGGCGCGCCGGTGTACCGACGCCCTACAACGACACGATGTTCCGGCTGATCCGGGCACGCGAGGCGGTCGCCGCGGGGCGGCAGTAAACCTGAAATAGAAGGACGCGCCATGGCGGAAAACGGGTTCGACCACCTCGTCGATACGGAAAACGGAACGATCAGCCGCGAACTTTTCGTCAGCGACGAAGTCCATCGCGCCGAGCAAGCGCACCTGTTCAGCCGCGCGTGGCTCTTCATCGGTCACGAAAGCCAGATCCCGAATCCCGGCGATTTCTTCACCTCGCGCATGGGCGAAGAATCGGTGATTCTCTGCCGCGACCGCAACGGCAAGATCCATGTGTTCCTGAACACATGCCGGCATCGCGGCATGAAAGTCTGCCGCTACGATGAGGGCAACACGCCGCTCTTGACCTGTCCGTATCACGCCTGGAGCTACTCGCTCGACGGGAAACTCGTCGGCGTTCCGATGTACGACGCGCTCTATGAAGGCGTGCTCGATCGCGCGCAGTGGTCGCTGATCGAAGTCCCGCAACTGGCCGCGTATAAGGGCGCGGTTTTTGCGACCTGGGATCCGCTGGCACCCGCGTTCGCTGAGTACCTGGGCGGTGCGAAGGAGCACCTCGACCTCGTGCTCGACGCGCGCGACGGCCGCGAAGGTGGCTCGGAGGTGATCGGCGGCATTCAAAAGTGGGTCGTTCCGTCGAATTGGAAGTTCGGCACCGAGAACTTCATGGGTGATACGTATCACAACGTCAGTCACCGCTCCGTGGACCTCGTCGGCATCAGTCCAAACGCACGCTCCGGCGTCAAGGGTCGCCGCGCCGATGAAGTTCCCGGTACGCAGCATGTGTGGTTGAGTTTCCCGCAAGGCCACGGCGTGCACAGCATGTTGCAGCCGCTCGATAATTGGTACGTGGACTCATTTCGCGACGATCCCGAAGTGGAAGCGTACTTCCGGCGCTGTTACGAAGAGCGCAAGCAACGTTTGGGACCCGAACGCTCGCGCTGGATCGGCCTCGTGGGCAGCATCTTTCCGAATCTCTCGTTCCACGGCCGTCAGCCGCGGGCGCTGTTTGTCTGGCACCCGCATGGTCCGCGCTCGATGGAGGTCTGGCGCTTTTACCTCGTCGACCGCGACGCGCCCGAGCGGGTGAAAGATTTCCTGCGCCATTATTACATGCGCTATTCGGGGCCCGGCGGGATGACCGAACAAGACGACATGGAGAACTGGAACTACGCAACCGCCGCGAGTACCGGCACGATCGCGCGGCGCTATCCGTACAACTACCAGCAATCCTTGCACGCCGGCGTCCCCGACGATGCCACGCCCGGGACGACGCGAACGACGCAGATCAACGAACAGAACAGCCGCGATTTTTACCGCCGCTGGGTTGATTACGTCAGCGATCGCGGTTGGAACGTCCTGATGGGACGCGCGACCCCGTGAGCGGCGTAACGCGGTTCGGCGGCGGCGACGAGCTGGTCGCAATCCAGGATCTCGAGCCCGGCGAGAAGATCCGGCTCCGTGGCGACGTCGTCGCGGAAGTCACCGAAAATCCTCGCGACGGCATGTGGATCGTCGTGCGCTATCTGGCAACGCCGGAGGGCCCGGTCGCCGGCGAACGCATCGAAATGGCCGGGGCCGACGACGTTCTCGCACGGGTTGAAAAATAACCGGAAAATCGAAAGGCCGTAGCCGAGTGTTTTCGCGAAAACACACTGTACTTTGGTCGTTTTTTGCGTATAATTGCCGCGATACGGCTAACAAAGTCGATTCGCTCAGCGAAAGGAATCCATGACGAAATCGGAACTGGCGAGAGTACTCGCCGAGGACTTGGAACTGCCGCGGCGGCAGGTGACCGAGTTGATCGAGGCGCTCCTCGACAAGATCACCGAAGTCCTCAAATCGGGCGACAAGGTTGCACTCACGCCCTTTGGACAGTTTAGAATCCGCGATCGCGCAGCGCGCATCGCCCGCAATCCGCAAACCGGCGAACCGGTCAACGTCCCGGCCAAGCGCGTGCTGAAATTCACCGCCGGGCGGACCCTCAAGGAAGCTGTCGGCGCGCCGAAGCGCGGCGGAGCGAAGAAGTCCGCGGCCAAGAAGTCGACCGCCAAAAAATCCGTTGCCAAGAAGGCGCCTGCGAAGAAAGCGGCTGCTAAGAAGGCTCCGGCCAAAAAGGCCGCTCCGGCGCGCAAAACCGCCAAGAAGCGTTCGCGCTAAACCAAAGGCGCAATCTTGGGGCGCCCGTCGGGTAGGGCGCTCTCAGGAGACGACGGAGGTCGCCACTTCTATGCTCGAATTCGGATTCTTCGATACGTTCGGACGGGCAGAGAAGAGTGACCTCGCGGGCGCCTACGACGCCCACATCCGGGCCGTGCAGCTCGCCGAGCAACTCGGCTACGGCTACTATTTTTTTATCGAGCACCAGAACGCCAAATACCCGGTGATCTCGTCACCAAGCGTCTATCTGGCGGCCGTTGCCCGCGCGACCAGCACGATTCGTATCGGTGCGATGGTCTATGCGGTGCCGTTCCACCATCCGGTGCGATTGGCGCAAGACGCTGCGATGGTCGACCAGCTCTCGCGCGGGCGCCTGGAGTTTGCGGTCGGCTACGGCACGCGCGCGCCGGAATTCGACCCCTGGCATCTGGATTTCGGGCACCGGCGCGAAATCGGCGTCGAAGTGATGGAGGTCGTGCTCAAAGCCTGGGCCGGCGACACGCTCACGCATCATGGTACGTACTTCCAGTTCACCGGCGCCACGCCGCAGCCGCGACCCTACCAGCAACCGCATCCGCCGGTGTGGATGGGCGCGCATAGCGAAACCTCGATGGACTACGCGGCCGATATGAACTTCAACGTCGCGCAGAACCTCGATACGGAAGCGGTGGCGACTCGGAAATTTAACTATTGGCGCAGGGCGTGGCGCGCGCGCGGTCACGCAGGCGTGATGCCGCGCACGCTTTTCGTCCGGCACGTCCACGTCGCCGAGACCGACGACCAAGCCCGCGCCGAAGCGGAGCCGTTTCTACGCGAAGGCATCCTCGGTCAGGCCGGCGTCGCCCGCGCGGTGTCGCTGCGGCCCGACGAACAGAATCCGGCCATGCTGGAGATCGCGCGAATCGCACTCGAGACGTCGCGCTCGTACGACTTCTGGATCGACGAAGGCTTGGCGTTCATCGGCAGCCCTCAGACGGTTGAACGCCTGCTGCGCGAGCAACAGGCACGGATGGGATACGACGTCTTTTGTGCGCACCATCAGATCACGACGATGCCGAGCGACCTGACACTGCGCTCGTTGCGGCTCTTCGGCGAGTCCGTCATCCCGGCGTTTCGCGGGGCCGTCCCAGCCTAGACGGCCCGCGCGGCGTAGAACCGTTCGATGAAGCCCAGCGGTCCGGCGCGCCAGAGCGTGCCCTCGGCGAAGTCTGCGCCGAAGGTGAGATAGTTGTCGCGAATCGCATCGTAGGCGGACCAGTGCGGCGCACCCGGACCGTTCGGATCGCCGGTTGCCGCGAAGTGCACCCAGGCCGACATCATCGCATCGGACACGCGCCGGTCGCGCGCGTCGAACGTGCCGGTACCGAAAACGTAGGTGATGTCGTCGCTGTGTACCGGCGGATCCGACGTGTGAGCGCCGGCATGGGTGAAGAGGTAGCGAAACGTCTTCGGCTGACGCTTGACGATCTCGCGGGCAAGGCTGCGCGCGCCGTAGCTGAACTGGGCATCACCGAAGGCATCGCCGACGGCCCGCACGACGTCGGCATCGGAGGTGGCGCCGTAGTGCGTCCACGCTTCGTCGAAGTCCGCGCCGAAATTCTGCGCGACGTAGTCACGCAGCTTGGCGGTCGTCGTCACCGGGATGTTCGCGGTGAACCACCCGCCCTCGTTCGCATTGCTGCCGACGATCGTGGGCACGTGCGCGAACACGCCCGAGCGGAAGGCGTCGACTTCGTCGCGGTCGATCGACCAGCCGTCGATGATGGGCCGCAGCGGGCGCGGTATCGTCAAGCCGCGCACGGCCGGGTTGATCTTGGCGTTCAGCGCCAGCAGTTCGGTCGCCGGCAGCGCCCGCATCGTGGCCAGGTCATCACCGGCGACCCGGCCGGCAGTTTCGGCATCGGCCAGCGGACACAACGGCCGGAACGAGCCTGCGCTTTGCAGGATGACCTGGTCGAAGCGGCCCCGCGCGAGCGGCGAAATCAGCAGTAGCGCCGCAACCGCGCCGCCGGCCGATTCACCGAACGCGGTCACGCGTTTCGGATCGCCCCCGAAGGCGGCGATGTTGTCGCGCACCCACTGCAGCGCGGCGATCGCGTCGAGAAAGCCGTAATTACCCGACGCGTGCTGGGGCGATTCGGCGCTGAGCGCGGGGTGGGCGAGGAAGCCGAACACGCCGACGCGGTAGTTCACCGTCACCAGCACGGAGCCGAGCCGCGCGAAACGCTCGCCGTCGTTGCGCGCTTTCGCGCCTGATGCCGCGACGAAGCCGCCGCCGTCGAACCACACCAAAACCGGTGCGCCGCCGGCCGGCACGTCAGCCGGCGCCCAGACATTGAGCGTCAGGCAGTCCTCGGAAGCACCGGGTGCGAGCGAGCCGCGCGAGGGCTCATCGAGCTGCATCGGATCGAACCCGAAGCGGGAGCCGTCGTGGACGCCGGCCCAGGGCGCGACCGGCTGCGGCGGCCGCCAGCGCAGCGGGCCTACGGGGGGCGCGGCGTACGGAATTCCGCGATACACGCGTACGTCGGTGCCGGCGCCGGTGCCGGCGACTTCGCCCGAAGCGATGCGAACCGTGGACTGCGCGATCGTCATAACCGCACTCCACTTCGCCCTTGACATCGTGGACGCTTCGCCCGACAATTGAGCTGCGCGTAAACATTGTTTTCCAGAAGAAACAGATCGAAGGAGCACTCAAACGCGCGGGAGCCCAATTGAGTTTACTCAAGCGAATCCAGAGCAGAGACGTCGCCGAGCCGCCGCCGGGCACGTTTTCGCAGTGCCTCGTCGCCGGCGAAATGATCTACGTCTCGGGACAACATGCCGGGACGGACGGCGGCGGCATCGGCGGGGATGGCTCGATGTTCTCGCAGGCGACCATTGCCCTGGCCAAGATCAAGGCGCTCTTGGAAGCGGCCGGTGCGATGATGGCGGATATCGCCAAACTGACCGTCTACGTTACCGATATCACCACACGCGCCGAGATCAGCGAAGCGCGGCGGAAATTCTTCACCGGCGATTTCCCGTGTTCGACGCTGGTCGAAATCACGGCACTGGCGCAACCCGGACTACTGGTCGAGATCGAGGCGATCGCCGTTCATACGCGCTGAGCGGTCAGCCGGCCGGAACGATCGGCGCGCCGGTTGCATCGATCAGCACGAAGGCGATCTTGCACGGCCGGTCGCTGCGATTGACCCACGCGTGGTTCGTCCCTTGCTGGACCATGATGTCGCCGGTGTTCAGGTGGACTTCGGAATCGTCGAGCAGCATATCGATCTCGCCTTCGATCACGATCGCGTAGTCGACGCTGTCGGTCGCGTGCATGTGCGAATGGATCGGCGCGCGGCGTCCGCCCGACGGCGGTGCGAGGCCCATTTCCGCCAGCACTCGCGCGTTGTCCGCCGGATCGATTGCAACTTCGGGCGGAAACTCGACGACGCGCAGCACGGTCGACCCGGGCGGCGGAGAAGTGGCGATTTGAACGGCGCCGCGGTCCGCATTCGAGTACGTTGCGGGCATCGTGCCCGTCGTCCACAGTAGCGTTGCGGTGATCCCGCTTTCTTTGCGCGTGCGAACGTTCGAGGCGTTTTCGTCGGAGAGGACGATTGCCTTACCATCCGCATCGTGCGTCGTGACGATGCGCCGGATGGCCGAGTTGGTGTGGGGCATAGAGTCCTTAGCCGGCTTTTTCGCGCTCGACGAACTGGCGCAGTGCTTGGCGCAGTACGGGATCGACGCCCATGTAGGCGCGCGGATCGGTTCCCTCGTGCACTAAACGTCGCGGTTGTTCCTCGTCGCTCCGCGGCGGCGGCGGCGAACGCTGGATGAGGTAGCGTTCGTTCTGGTAGAGGATATCGAAGCGCATCTGGGTGAGCGGCAGCACGTCGGGCGCGTATTCCAAGAGCCAAATGCGATCGACGCGATCGCGGAACATCAGGTATTGTAACGCACCGAAGCGGAGTTCGCGCTCGTGCAAGCAGTGCAGCCCGAACACCTCGCCGTCGAGGTAACGGTAGCCGTCGTGGGCCATCGTCCGGTCGCGCCGCTCCTCGTCGCTTACCGTTCCCGCGGCAAGGCGCATGTTGTAGTCGGTGCGTTCGAGTTCGATCGCCGCGCATTGTTTGGCGAGTTCCTCGAGTCGCGGATCGGCCTCGAGATCGAGGCGTCCGCTCTCCGATTTGTAGTGTTTGCGGACCTCGAGTTCGCGGATGACCAGGGCCGACTCGATCTTGCCCATGTGGTGCTCTAATTCGCGCGCGGTCGTGCGGACCTTGATCATTGCCTCGCGTTTGGCGTTCGCTGCCTCGAGGGCTTGTTTGTAGTATTTCTCGGCCGCACCCATCGAGATAATGTTGTCGAAGAAGAGGGTGGGCGGCCGCACGATTCCGCTGGCCGTGCGCTGTTTCGGCACGATGCGCGCATACTTCGACCGCGTCGCGTGGGCGTGGTTGTCAAGTGCTGCCAGCACGGCATCGGCGGCGCGCTTGTTGGCCTCAAAGCGCAGGCGCTGGAACTCGTGTTCCTCGCGCATTTGGCGCAGTGCGCCGGTGATGGCAGCGATGAGCAGTGTCTTGGAGACGGCATCGTACTGCTTGCGGACTTCCTTATCCGCAATAAAGTCGGGAACGACATATGGCGACTCGTCGCGCGAATTCAGGCTCACTCGCTCATCTTCATCGAACGAGTGGAGCGAAGGTTCCTTCCGCCCAGGCCGATAGGTAAGGAGAGATGTCCGTCGACCAGGACCGGGATGACGCCGCCATCCTCATCGAGATCGCGGCCGAGATTCACCGCTTCATCCAGGCTTTCCCCAACAACTACGCCTCCCGGGCGCTGGCCGGCCTCGTCAATCGCGCGGCGGCCGGGGAAACCGTCGACGACGACGAGCGAGAACTCGTCCTTTTGACGCTCTTGCGCGAAGCCAAGGCGCAGGCTCGCCAGCGGCGTTTCGGCCGCGAGTGACGCCGCCGGCCGGAACTTATTTCGGCGCGCGCCAGATCAGATCGGAGACCGGCACCGGACGGTCGAGGATCCCGTATTTCAGTGCGGCATCGAGGACCGGCTGCATCAGTACCGGGTCGAGGTCGGTGCCGTAGGTCGCGCGGTTCATCGTCGCGCCGACGGCCGGATCGACGTGCATGATGCGCTCGATCATCGCGGCCGACTCGGTGCGATGGGTGTTGCCCCACTGCGATGCCTCGCGCATCGCCCGGACGAACCGCGCCGCAACGTCGGCGTGCGTGGCAAGCCACGTATCGGTGGCGAGATAGCCGATGACCATGTAGCGCGGTCCGACGCCGTCGAGCACGGTGCCGAGGCTGCGGATGAGGTCTTTCTGCGCGGTCACGAACGGCTCGACCGGCATGCCGGCGTCGATCCGGTGCAGCGAGAGGGCGGTGCCCATCTGGGGAATCGGGATCTCGATGAAATGCAGGGTCTTCGAATCGCCGCCGTGCTTGTCCATCCACGACATCGCGCACAACTGCTGCAGATCGCGCAGTCCGTTGACGCCGATCGTCTTGCCGTTCAGGTCGGCGGCCGTCCTGACCGTCGAGTCCTTCGCGACCGCGATCTGGTCCGTCAGCGTGCCGTCGCTTGCAATCGAGGCCGGGAAGAGAAACTTCAGCTGGACCCCGCGCGTGCGCGCGACGGCGATCGTAGCGACGTTGGCGACCCCGATATCGAGCGCGCCCCCGGTCACCGCCGCTGCGGTGACGGGGCCGCTGGCAAGGGCCGAGATCTGCGCGTCGATCCCGTACTTCTTGAATATCCCGAGTTCTTGGGCATAGTACACGGCCGCGGAGTTGTCGCTCGAAAGCGTTCCGACGGTCACGATCGTTAGCGCCGGCTGCGCCTGAAGAGCCGGCGGCGCGAAGAGGACGGCAACGATGGCCAGCGCGGCTGCAAGCCGAACGCCACGAAGAAGACGGGCAACGAGCATGAACACTCCTCCGACTTTTGTCGGGCGGTTCGGTTCGTCCCGGTTGGTGAACTTCCTCGGGATAAGCGCATTTTCGGAGCGTTGGGGGGACTATGGCACGGTTGGTCGCGGGCTTCGCTACATCGCACACGCCGATCTTGGCGCTCGTTGCCGCCGAGTGGGAAGCACGCGCCGTCAACGACCGGAAAAACCCGCAACTCTACGACATGGCCGGCGTCGTGCGCACGTATCCGGAACTCTCGCAGCTCGTCGGTGACCGCTTCGCCCCGCTCGCCGTCGCCTCGCTCTGGAACGAACAGTATGCCGGGGCGCAGCGCGATCTCGACCGGTTGGCGGAGACGCTGGAGGCAACCGCTGCCGACGTGCTGATCATCGTTGGAGACGACGAGCAAGAACTCTTTAGCCTTGCGAACTTTCCGGCCGTTTCGATCTTTTACGGCGACCGGGCGACGATGAAGATGATGCCGCTCTCGCCCGATCCGGAATTTGCGTGGCGTAAGACGGTGTCGGCCGGCTACGGCATGGATGCGCAATACCAGCACGTTGCCGCACCCAAATTCGCGCGCGAATTGATCGATAGCTTGATGGATGACGGCTTCGACATCGGCGCGGCGGCGTCGGTGCCCGACCCGGATGCCCAAGGCTTCGGTCATGCCTATGGCTTCGTCGTGACGCGGCTGATGGCGGCGCAGCGGATCCCGATCGTGCCGGTGATGGTGAACTGCTACTATCCGCCTAACCAGCCGAAGCCCGCGCGCTGCTTCGCGCTCGGCCAAGCGTTGCGGCGCGCGATCGAAGCCGCCTCCGGTGACGCGCGCGTGGCGATTCTCGCTTCGGGTGGATTGAGCCATTTCGTCACCAACGAGGCGCTCGATCTCGCCGTACTCGACGCGCTTCGCTCGGCCGACCGCAGCGCACTCGCGAAACTGCCGGCCGAGCTCTTGAATTCGGGCTCTTCGGAAATCCGCAACTGGATCACGGTCGGCGGTGCGCTCGGCGAGTTGCACAATGACTTTATCGAATACTATCCCGTCTACCGTACGCCGGCGGGAACAGGCTGCGGTATGGCGTTCGCTTCGTGGTCGTAGAGCCGCTCGCGCGCGACCGCGTGGTGTGCGTCGGCAACGCCGCGCTCGACCGGACGTTCGCCCTCACCGGCGCAGCGCACATGGGGACCTCGAATCCGGCTCAGCTGCGGGCCGGCTTCGGCGGCGTCGCGCGCAACGTGGCTGAAAATCTGGCGCGTTTGTCGGTTGCGGTGGCGCTGGTGACACAGGTCGGAAATGATGCCGGAGGCCGCGCCTTGCGCGAGGACTGCGCGGCCCATGGGATCGACGTGCAAGGCGTGATGCTCTCGGCCGTCCATCCGACGCCGGAATACGCCGCGATCATCGATGGCCGGAGCGAACTCGTGATCGGAGCATCGGCGACAACGGCGATCGATGCCTTGAGCGTCGCTCAGCTCGGCGCGGCATTCGACGAAGACGCGCGGACCGCGTGGACGTTTGCCGATTGCACGCTCCCGGCGCCGGTGATCGTAGCGCTGTTGGAAGACCGGCGCGCCGGCGGTCCTCCGCTCGCGATCGACGCCGTTTCGACGGCCAAGGCGCAGCGGTTGCCGCGCGATCTGCATGGTCTCGATCTGCTTTTCCTCAACGAAGATGAAGCGCGCGCGCTGCTGGGCGGCGATGCGGCAGCCAATCCCCTCAAGCTTGCGCGCGCCGTGCGCGCGCGCGGTGCGGACGCCGTCGTGCTCACGCGCGGTGCGCGCGGCGTCGTTGTGGTCGACGGCAACGGCACGGCGGAGATCGCGGTGCCGGCGGCAACGCCGGTTGACGTGACCGGCGCGGGCGATGCCCTGATTGCCGGCACGTTGTTCGGCCTATTGGCGGGCGAGCGCCTCGCCGATGCGGTGCGCACCGGTACGCTGGTCGCGCGCCTGACGATCGAATCGCCGGCCACGGTTTCACGTGGGTTAACGCGAGCGGCCATCGACGCATCGCGTGCCGCCGCCGCCGGACGCGCATGACGCAACGCTCGGCAGACCTGCTCGAGATCACGCCGCGCATCGCCTCGACCCTCGCGCGCGGCGGCGCGGTCGTCGCACTGGAAACGACGATCGTTACGCACGGGATGCCGTTTCCGCAGAACGTCGAGACGGCGCTCGCGGTCGAGGCCCTGGTGCGCGCCGGCGGCGCGGAGCCTGCGACGATCGCGATCGTCGATGGGCACGTCCGCGTCGGATTGGAGCCCGGCGACATACGCGCGCTGGCCGGAATGCGCGGCGTGCGCAAAGTCAGTCGCGCCGATCTTCCGTTTACGGTGGCCACCGGCGCTACCGGTGCGACGACCGTTGCCGCGACGATGATTTGCGCTGCGCTGGCCGGCATCGGCGTGTTCGCGACCGGCGGGATCGGTGGCGTTCACCGCGGCGCGGAGACGACGCTGGATATTTCCGCGGATCTCGACGAGCTCGCGCGCACGCCGGTCGCCGTCGTCTGTGCCGGGGCCAAGGCGCTGCTCGATTTGCCCAAGACGCTCGAAGTGCTCGAGACGCGCGGCGTGCCGGTGATCTGCTACCGCAGCGATGAGTTCCCGGCGTTCTGGAGCCGCAACAGCGGCCTGCGCGCACCGTTGCGGCTCGATTCGGCGGCGGATATCGCCGCCGCCATTCGCACCCAGCGCGCGCTCGGTTATCTCAGCGGAACGCTGATCGCGAATCCGGTCGACGTCGCGGACGAGATTCCCGCGGCGGAGATCGGCGCGCAAATCGAGCGCGCAGTCGCTGACGCGAATGCCGCGGGCATCTTGGGGAAAGAGGTGACGCCGTTTCTTCTCGACCGGTTGCTGGAACTCTCCGGCGGCCGCAGCCTGAAGACGAACATCGCGCTGATCAAGAGCAATGCTCGCTTGGCGGCGGCAATCGCCGTCGAGCTGGCAGCGTCAGGCTGAGCGCAAGCGCGGGCACGAGGAGCACAGCTCCGAGCACAACGACGTTCGAGATGCCGCTCGTTACGATGACGGCACCGCCGAGGGCCGAGCCGCCGGCGATGCCGAGGTTGAAGGCCGTCATGTTGAGGGCGAGCGCGACGTCGCGCCCTTCGCCGGTACTGGCCGACAACTCGACGTTGACTGACGGCGAATATGCCCACGATGCAATTGCCCACAGCGCAAAGAGCACGGCCGTCACCGGTAGCGGTCCCGGCCAACAGCGCAGGGCAATGAAGAGCGCGATGTTTGCCGCGACGCATCCCACGATCGTGACCTTTGCGCCCCAACGGTCGAACGCGAAGCCGCCCGCAATGTTGCCGACGATTCCGAACGCGCCCAGCAAGAAGAGTAAGAACGCACTCGCCGCGACGCCGTAGCCGCCGGTCTCAGTGATATACGGGCGGAGATAGGTAAACACGGTATATTGTGCGGCGAGAATCAGAAATGAAATGGCCAAGAGCCGGACGACGGCCGGCGTTAGGCCACTGCGCGAAAGCGACCAGGCCGGTGCCGGCGTCGCCGGGTGCTCGATTCGCAGTTGGCCGCCGAGCAGCGCGGCGAGCGCGCATGAGAGCGCGATGCCGGCGAAGACCCAGCGCCATCCGAACTGATCGGCGATGAGCGCGCCGAGCGGCACGCCGACCGTCATCGCAACGCTGAACCCCGCAAAGACGATGCCTTGAGCGCGCCCACGCCGCTCGAGGGTGACCACGTCATCGATGAGGCTCAAAGCCAGCGGGCTCACCAGTGCCGAGCCGGCGGCGGCCAGGAGGCGCGAACCGAGCAGAACGAGGTAATCCGGAGCTGCCGCAGCGATGATGTTTGCCAACGCGACCGTCGTGAGGCCGATAACGAGCCCGCGTTTGCGCCGTGCGCCCCCAAAGACCGCTGCGAGCGGCGGCGTGAGCACCGCGAAGAGCAACGCGTAGAGCCCGATGAGCTGACCGGCGACCGGGATGGTCACGTGCATGTCGCCGGCGAGGGGCGGCAGGATCCCAGCGACCGCCAGTTCGCCCAAGCCCACCGAAAACGTTGCCGCCGTCAACGCGAGCAGTGGAACCGGTCTTAGCATCACTTTAAGGTTACCACGCGGGAGGCTTCGGCATGTTCCGACGAAAGCGGGTGCCCAATGGAAGCGTCTGCCAATTCACCCGCGTGGTCCGCGCTCGAAGCGCATTACGATACGATCTGCAGCACGCATCTGCGCGATCTGTTCGCGCAGGACGAGGGGCGCGGCGAACGCCTCAATGCCGAGGCGGCGGGCGTGTTTCTCGATTATTCGAAGAACCGCATCACCGATGAAACGCTGCGCTTGCTGCTGGCCCTCGCGGAGTCGTCCGGCCTGCGCGAGCGCATCGACGCGATGTTCCGCGGCGACAAGATCAACATTTCCGAGAATCGCGCGGTCCTGCACGTGGCCTTGCGCATGCCCAAGGGCTCGTCGATCGTCGTCGACGGCAAGAACGTCGTTCCGGAGGTTCACGAGACCCTCGAGAAGATGAGTGCGTTCGCCGATCGTGTTCGCAGCGGCGCATGGAAGGGGCACACCGGGAAGCGCATTCGCAACGTCATCAACATCGGGATCGGCGGATCCGATCTGGGGCCCGTGATGGCCTACGAGGCACTGCGGCACTACAGCGACCGGAACATGACCTTTCGTTTCGTCTCGAACGTCGATGGAACGGATTTCGCCGAAGCCGTCATCGATCTGGATGCGGCGGAAACGCTGTTCGTCATCTCATCGAAAACGTTCACGACGCTCGAAACGATGACCAACGCGCAAACCGCGCGTTCGTGGCTGCTCGGCAAACTGAAGAGTGACGAGACGGCCGTGGCCAAACACTTCGTCGCCGTTTCCACGAACGCGGCCGAGGTGTCGAAGTTCGGCATTGACACGGCGAACATGTTCGGCTTCTGGGATTGGGTCGGCGGCCGGTATTCGATGGACTCGGCGATCGGGCTCTCGACGATGCTTGCGATCGGCCCCCAAGCGTTCGACGAGATGCTGCTCGGCTTCCACGAAATCGACGAACACTTCCGCACGACTCCGTTCGCGCACAACCTGCCCGTCATCATGGGCCTGATCTCGCTCTGGTACAACGACTTCTTCGATGCGCAGACCATGGCGGTGTTGCCCTACGAACAATACCTCAAGCGCTTTCCGGCGTATCTGCAGCAACTCACGATGGAGAGTAACGGCAAACACGTTCAAGTCAACGGGCATGCGGTCACCCACGACACAGGCCCCGTCTACTGGGGCGAGCCCGGAACGAACGGGCAGCATTCGTTCTATCAGTTGATCCACCAGGGGACGCGACTGATTCCGTGCGACTTCATCGGCTTCATCAAGACGCTCAACCCGCTGGGCATGCACCACGATATTCTCATGGCCAACGTCATCGCCCAAGGCGAAGCGCTCGCATTCGGCAAGACGCCCGAACAAGTGAAAGCGGAGGGCACGCCGGACTGGCTCGTTCCGCATCGGGTGTTTGTGGGCAACCGCCCGTCGAACACGATTCTGCTCGACGAGCTGACGCCGGCAGCGCTAGGCAAACTGGTCGCGCTCTACGAGCACATGGTATTCGTGCAAGGCGTGATCTGGAACATCGACTCGTTCGATCAATGGGGCGTCGAGCTCGGCAAAGTGCTCGCGCAGCGCATTATCCCCGAACTCGACGGCACGCAGGGTGAGATGGGCGCGCCGCTCGCGCACGACAGCTCGACCAATGCCCTCATCCGCCGCTATCGCACGCAAAAGGAGAACTGATGCAACTCGGGATGATCGGCCTGGGCCGTATGGGCGCCAACATGGTGCGGCGTCTGATGCGGGGCGGACACAGCTGCGTCGTCTACGATCGCAGCGCCGATGCCGTTGCGGGACTCGGTAAGGAAGGCGCGACCGGTGCGAGCGCGCTGAAAGATTTCGTCATGAAGCTCGACAAACCGCGCTCGATTTGGCTGATGGTGCCGGCGGCCGTGACCGGTGCGAGCATCGCCGATTTGGTCCCGCTGCTCGAGCAGGGTGACTGCATCATCGACGGCGGTAACTCGTACTACATCGACGATATCCGGCGCGCGGGCGAACTGAAAGCCAAAGGCATCGACTACGTGGACGTCGGCACGTCGGGCGGCGTGTGGGGACTCGAGCGCGGCTACTGCATGATGATCGGCGGTCCCGATGCGACGGTGGCGCGGCTCGATCCGATCTTCAATACGCTCGCCCCCGGTATGGGTGACGTGGAACGCACGCCGGGCCGGCCGGAGAACAAAGGGACGGCCGAACGCGGGTACCTGCACTGCGGTCCCAACGGTGCCGGGCACTTCGTGAAGATGGTGCACAACGGCATCGAGTACGGCATGATGGCCGCGTACGCCGAAGGGTTGGGCGTCTTGAAGTCGGCGAACATCGGCAAGCAGACGCACGCGGAAGATGCGGAAACGACGCCGTTGCGCGATCCCGAACATTATCAGTACGAACTCGATCTTGGTGAGATCACCGAAGTATGGCGCCGCGGCAGCGTGGTCGCGTCCTGGCTACTCGATCTGACCGCGCAGGCCTTCGTCACCGACGAGAACCTCTCGAAGTTCGCGGGTCACGTCTCCGATTCGGGCGAGGGCCGCTGGACGATCAAGGCCGCCATCGACGAAGCGGTGCCGGCACCGGTGCTGACGTCCGCGCTGTATGCGCGTTTCAGTTCGCGCGGTGAAGCCGATTTCCAAAACAAGGTGCTCTCGGCGATGCGCTTTGGATTCGGCGGCCATTTGGAAGCGGCGCCCGAAGGCAAAAAGTAGTGCTCCGTTCGGCGCGCGTTGCTGCCGCGATCGTCGCCGCGCTGCTGATCGCGGCAGCCCTGCCGCGCGCGACGGTGGCGGCCGATCCCTACGAGATCGACGCCGTCCTTCCGGTCACCGGCGGCGCCGCGTTTCTCGGCAATCAAGAGGTCGCGGCCATTCGCCTCTTCGAGGATTCGGTCAACAAAGCGGGCGGTATCAAGGGGCGCACGATCCACGTCAACGTCGCCGACGATCAAACCAACCCGCAAGTTGCCGTGCAGTTGATGACCCAGGCGTTGGATCGGCATCCGGCCATCGTGCTCGACGGTGGCCCCGCGACGACGTGCCGTGCGACGGCCGCACTCGTCGTCAACGGACCGCTGCAGTATTGCCTTACGCCGTCGATCCATCCGGCGCCGGGCAGCTATCAGTTCTCGGCGATGTACTCCTCCGACGACATTCTCGGCGTCTCGATGCGGTATTTGCGCGAACGCGGCTTGAAGAGGATCGCTGTCCTCAACGGCACCGACGCATCGGGCCAGGATGCCGATCAAATCTTGCAGGCGCTCATCAAAACGCCGGAATACCAAAACGCCGGCGTCACGTTCGTTGCCTACGAGCACTACAACCTCAACGATCTGAGCGTGGTCGCGCAGCTCACGCGCATCAAAGCTGCCGGCGCACAGGCGTTCATCGCGTTCACCACCGGCACGGCGATCGCAACGGTGTTGCACGGCATGCAAGATCTGGGGTTGGACATTCCGTGCGTGACGTCGCCCGGGAACATGTCCTACGCGCAGATGGAATCCTATAAGGCTTTCATGCCCAAGGAACTGCTCTTTGCGGGTCCGCCGGCGCTCGTTCCCGAGCAGTTGACCGATCCCGGCGTCAAGCGAGCCGTTGCAAACTTCACCGCAACGTTCAAAGCGGCGGGCGGCGGACGGCCGGACCTGCTCGCTGCCGTCGCGTGGGATCCGATGGGCTTGCTCGCGGCCGCGCTCGCGAAGCGCGGACTCGATGCGACGCCGGCGCAACTGCGCGAAGAACTCGCCGGCACGCGCGATTGGGCGGGCACGCTCGGCCGGTACAACTTCGTCGCGGTGCCGCAGCGGGGCGTGTCGCAGAACTGGGTTATCATGGAACGGTGGGATCCGGACCGGGACGCCTGGGTCGCCATCAGCAAACCGGGCGGGAGCATCGGCAAATGACATCAGCTTTTCGGGGCGTGCACCATCTTGCGCTCAACACCGACGACATGAAGATGACGATCGACTTTTACGCCGGCGTTTTGGGGATGCCGCTGATCCACGCGATGCGCGTTCCGGCGGGCCTCGGGACGGGTCCGCATAATCGGGGCAATCCGCCGTTCGAAAACCTGCGCCACTATTTTTTCGACATGGGCGGCGACAGCACGGTCGCGTTCTTCGAGATCCCCAAGGGCGCGAAGGCCCACGGCGACCGCGACACGATTGCCGCGATGCAACACGTCGCGTTCGCCACCAGTCCCGAAGGGGCGACGGATCTCCTCGAACGCCTCGAGCGCCACGGCGTCGAGAATTCCGGCGCCATCGAGACATTGCCGGGCCTGATGTCGGTCTATTTCTTCGATCCGAACGGCATCCGGCTTGAATTCGCATGGCGGCCGGTCGATGTCGCCGCGGATATTCACGTGCTCGATAGCGTCCCGCAAACCGAGCGCGAGGCGCTGGCGGAACTACGGACCCTCAACGATGACCCGGTGTGGCTGCAAAGCGCGTTGGCGTTCTGGCAACGGCGGCCCGTGGGCCGTCGATGATGGTCGCCAGGAAACCGTTTGCGGTCGATGTAACGCAAGAGCGCAACTTATTGCCGTAACAAGATAGGCGCCCGAATGAACCGCTTCCGGACGATCCTCATGGGTCTCGCGCTGCTGCTCGCAGCATCGCCGCTGTCGTCGCAGACGACGCACGATAAGATCACCGTCGCCTTCCCGCCGGTCGATCCGACCGCGGAAGTACTCTACGCCTACGATCTGGGTATGTTCGACAAGGCCGGGATCGACGTCACGCTGCAACCGCTCGGCAACGGCGGCTTGATCTCTGCCGGCGTCGCCGGGGGCTCCATCGATATCGGCGTGGGCAACGTGATCAATATCGAGACCGCTCACAAGAAGGGCGTCCCGCTGACGATCATCGCTCCCGGCGCATTCAACCTCGACAGCGAGCCGTCGAACGTGCTGATCGTGGCCAAAACCTCGACGCTACGCACCGCAAAAGATCTCAACGGCAAGATCATCGCGACCAATCCGCTGCGCGGCATCGGCGAAGTCCTAACGTCGGCCTGGATGGATAAGAACGGCGGCGATTCCTCAACGGTGAAGTATATCGAGGTGCCTTTTCCGGATGCGGAGGGCGTCGTCGTGCAAGGACGGGCCGATGCTACCTTAAGTGTCGAGCCGTTCATCACGCTAGCGAAGGCCGATACGCGCGTCTTTGCCAACACCTTCGACGCACTCGGCGACGGATATTTGATCACCGCGTACTTCGCATCCACGCCGTGGGCGCAGGCGCATCCGGCTCTCGTCGCGCGCTTTGCGACCGTCATTCGTGCGGCCGGCGCATGGGCTAATGCGAATCCGGCGAAGTCGGCGGAAATCCTAGCAAAATACGGCAAACTCGATCCCGCCATGGTCAAGCAGACGATTCGCGCGCGGTATGCCTCGACGCTGACGCCGGCGCAATTGCAGCCGACGATCGACGCAGCCGCGCACTACAAGATCTTCGATGGTGCCTTTCCGGCCCAGGAGCTCATCTTTTCACCGAAGTAAGGCGCAGCGCGGCTACTTCGCGTCGCGCAGGGCGTCTTCGAACTCCGGCTTATCGCGCGGGTTCGCGGCGTCAAAGGCTTTCTTGAGATGGGCGATCGACTGATCGATGTAGATCTGGGTCGTGGAGATGTTGGCGTGCCCGAGCAGTCGCTGCAATGAGGAAACGTCGCCGCCGCCCTCGATGAAGTGCGTCGCGAACGAGTGTCGCATGGCATGCGTTGTGGCGCGATCGATCCCGCTTTGCGCCGCGTAGTCCTTAACGATCTTCCACACTTGGCGCAAGCCGAGGCGCGCCTTACGGTTGCTGAGGAAGAAGGCCCGGTCGTTCGACGCGGGACGCGCGTGGTAATATGACTGCATTGCCTCGATCGACGCTTCGGTAAGCGGTACCATGCGGCGCTTATTGCCCTTACCGGTCACCATCGCGACGCGCTGCCCGAAATCGACGTCATCGAGGTTCAGGCCGGCGAGTTCTGCGCGCCGAATACCGCTACCGTAAAGCAATTCCAGGATCGCACGATCGCGGGTTGCGAGACTTTTGCCCCCCGGCCGCTCGACGCGCGCTTTGATGATCGTCGCAACTTCGGGGAGGCGGAGCACTTTTGGTTTGCGCTGCTCGGCTTTCGGAAGCTCGACGTCGAGCGCCGGCTGATCGGTTCGCATGCCTTCGCGCCGCAGGAACGTGTAGAACGTGCGCAGCGTGCTGAGGTTCCTGCGCACCGCGACGACCTTGTAGCGCCGAACCGTCATCAGGAACAGCACGTATTTGCGAATGTCGCTCGCGGTCGCATCGCGCAGCTTCGGATAGAGGCGCGCCACCGGCACCGCGCCGGTCTCAACGCGAGCCATGGTGTCGCCGGCCAGATAGCGCCCGAAATGCTCGAGGTCGCGCGCGTAGGCTTCCATCGTCCGGCTCGAACGGTTCTTGCGCAGCAAATCACCGACGAAATCGGATATCAGCGGATCGTCCGGTAAGAAGAAGCGCTCACCCGAGGTTGCGCGCCCGGCCGTAGTCATAGCGTAATTATACACGATTTCATGACATCGTGCGATGAGCACGCCGCAACCGCCGGCGCCAACGTACAGGGCAATGGTGCGCCCCACGTGGAAACTCGAAAGCCCAACATTCGTCCGGTAGGTGTAAGCGAATTCAACGGGTCATTCGGATCGCGCTATTCGTTGCACTGTTCGGCAGCGCTGCGATCGCTGCGCGTTCCACGGCTCAGGCGCAGACGCAAGCTATCGGTGTGCCGGATCGATTCACGTCGTGCGTATCAACGCGGCCGGCCAATACGGTCCCCTCCCCTGAACTCACGCGCCGGTGCCTTGCCGTCGTGGGTCGAGATACGGGCCAATTCCAGCAAGTCGCACAATGCCTGGATGGAGGCACTCCGCCCGTGGAGTGTCTGGCGCTTGCCGTTGCAACTGGATCAACGAGCCCGACGCCGACCGCCAGCCCGCCGCCGACTGCGAGCCCGACGCCGACTGCGAGCCCAACGCCGACTGCGAGCCCAACACCGA
>Ga0182015_10001195_pt1 | contig 35256 bp, 35 predicted proteins | sample 712P3MmetaG_FD_120478 | JGI IMG/M metagenome (GOLD analysis project Ga0182015, IMG submission 120478) | Permafrost microbial communities from Stordalen Mire, Sweden - 712P3M metaG | ecosystem: Environmental > Terrestrial > Soil > Wetlands > Permafrost | place: Sweden: Stordalen | collected...
CACGGGCCGCCGCGTCGTCGCGCTGGACATTTCTCCAGAGGCCGTGGCGCGTGCGCGGGAACGCACGGCGCGATTCGGTTTTCACCTCGATCTCCTCGTTGGCGACGCCGAAAATCTGCCCTTCGCCGACGGCAGTTTCGATTTCGTTTTTGTCCACGACGGTCTGCATCATCTTTCCGATCCCTATCGCGGCGTGCGCGAAATGCTGCGCGTGGCGCGCCGCGCGGTGGTGATCGCCGAACCCGCCGACGCGGGGCTCACGCACGTTTCGATGCGCCTCGGAATATCGGGCGTCTACGAGGACGCTGGAAATTTCGTATATCGCCTCGATCCCGCGCGCCTCATCCGCGAGTTTGGCGAAGCCGGTGCGCGAAGCTGGCGCCTGCGCCGCAGCCTGATCTACTACCAGCCCTGGACGTTTCGCTTCTATCGATTTCTCGAACCGCGCCCGCTGCGCGCCGTTTTTCGCGCGACATTTCGCGCCGCCAATCTGCTTGTTGGCCGCTGGGGAAATTCGCTGCGCGCCGTCGCATGGAAAGAAGATCCGGCCGGCGCTCCTGCCACGCGCGCGGAGGCTTCGCCACAATGACGGCGACCGCCGCCGCGGCAATCGATCTCCCCCACCTCGTCGCGGAACGCGCGGCCGAGCGCAAGCTTCACGTTCTTGTGGTCACCGGCTCCTACGCGCCCGATCGCACCGGCATCGCCCCGCTCAATACGGAACTTTGCGAATACTTGGCCGCTTGTTCTCACCGGGTCACTGTCGCCACGGGTTTGCCGCACTATCCCGAATGGCGCGTGCCCGCGTCGCATCGCGGCCGCTTCGCGATTCGCGAAGAGCGCGCCGGAGTCGCCGTGCGCCGCCACTGGATTTGGGTGCCCAAGCGGCGCACGCCGGTGCGGCGCATCGTTTTCGATTCTTCGGTTGGTCTCGCCGCGGGATTGTCGGGCGCGGCGATACGCGGCGTCGATGTCGTGCTCGGCATTTCGCCGCCGCTGCAGGCGGGTTTCGCCGCGTGGGCCATCGCGAAAAGCCGCGGCATCCCCTTTATCTTGCAAATTAAGGATCTCGTCCCCGATCTCGCCGTCTCCCTCGGCATGCTGCGCAATCGCGCCGCGATCGGTTGCGCGCGCTCGCTCGAACATTTTCTCTATCGCCGCGCGGACGGCATTCTCGTGATCTGCGATGGCTTTCGCGAACACGTCCTGCGCGCGGGCGTGCCCGGCGAACGCATCAGCGTGATTCCCGATTGGGTGGATACGCGCTTCATTCATCCGCATGCGCCGGGCGGTGAATTTCGCCGCGCGCACGGACTCGATCGCGATTTCGTCGTTCTGCACATCGGCAACATGGGCACGAAACAAAAACTCGATATCGCGCTCGAGGCCGCCGCGCATCTGCGCGCGGTTCCGGGCCTCACGATTTGTCTCGCTGGCGATGGCGCCGATCGTCCGCGCCTTGAATCGCTGGCCCGAAGCCGCGGTCTGCCGAACGTGCGTTTTCTTCCGCTGGCGCCGCGCGCCGATCTGCCGGCGATGCTGGCCGGGGCTGATCTGCTCTTGCTCAGTCAATCCGCGGCCGTGAGCGACTCCGTCATCCCCTCGAAGCTGCTCACGTATCTCGCCGCCGGACGTCCCATTGTGGCCGCGGCTCATCGCCACAGTCAGGCCGCGCAAACCATCGAACGCTCCGGCGGCGGCGTGGTCGTGCCGCCGGAGGACGCCGCATCTCTCGCCGAAGCCATCCTGCGATTGAGCGACGATTCCGGCGAGCGTGCGCGGTTCGCGCGACGCGGCCGCGCTTTCGCCGAGGAACATTTCGCGGGCCAGCGTGTTTTGGCTCGTCTCGAACGCGTACTTTCCGCCGCGGCCGAACGCGGCGCGCAGCGCGCACGCCATGCGTAGCCATCGTCGCTCCGCCAACGCGCCCGCCGCTTCCGCTGCGCATCGAGCGGCGAGCCTGACCACTGCCGCGACATCGCCTTCACTCGAATCTGTTCATATCTCCGGAGGTCGCCATCGGTCGCGCCGCGGCGAAACGGCCGCGACAACCTCATGGCGCATCGTCGCAGCCGTGCTCGCTGGCGCGGTCTCGGGTGCGGCGATCGCTTTCGGCGGCACGGAGCCAGCATCGTTCGCAGCAGTCGAACTTCTGCTCTTTGTCCTGGCGGCTTGCGCGCTCTGGATTGAGCCGCGCGAAGCTCCGCGCCTTTCGTGGCGCGGCCCCGCGCTCCTGCTGATTTATTTGGCGTGCGACGTGGCCATCGCGCACCCCGCGGCATACCTGGCGCGCGTCCAATTGCTCGCGGCCGCGGCTTGCCTGTGCGGCTTTGTTCTTGCCGCGCTCGCCGCTCGCGATCCCGATGCGCGCCGCTCGCTCTGGTCCGTTCTCGTCGCGCTCGGACTTGCCGAAGCGCTCTACGGCCTCGTGCAGTACACCACCGATTGGCAGCAAGTCCTCGCGTTCAAGAAAGTCGAATACACCGCCCAAGCCACCGGCACCTATATCAATCCCAATAACTTCGCCGGTCTTCTCGAATTGCTTCTGCCGCTGGTGTTCGCCCGCACTCTATTGGAATTCGAGCACTGGACCGAGAGCTCCCGCGGGCCCAATCGCCGCGCGCTCTGGCTGCGCGCCGACAGCGCTCCGCGATTTGCTTTTTTCCTCTTCGGCACGCTGCTGCTCACGGCCGCGCTCCTATTTTCTCGTTCACGCGCCGGTATCGCCGCGGCGTGGGCCGGCTTGTCGCTCGTCGCATTCATCTGGGCGTTGCGCCACCGCGCGCGTCGGGCGGCGGCCGCGATCGTTCTCTGCCTCGTCGCGCTTACGTTCGCCGGGGGCGCCTGGATCGGCCTCGGGCCCGTCTTCACGCGCTATCGCGCCGCCGAACAGGATTTCCCCTCGCGCGTGGAGGTCTGGCGGGACACCGCGAAGCTGATCCGCGCGCATCCTTTTTGGGGCTCCGGCCCCGGCAGTTTTGAGGACGCCTTCACGCGCGTGCAGTCCTCGCACCTCACCACGCGCCTGAATCACGCGCACAACGACTATCTGGAATTTGCCGCCGAGTGGGGTGTGCCGGGCGCGGCGCTGCTCTTCGCTTTCGTCGCGTTCGTCCTGGTTCGCGCATTTCGCGGACTTCGCCGCACAACTCGCGCCGACGATTGGTTTTTGATGCTGGGCTGCTGCGGCGGAGTGTTTTCGCTGCTGCTGCACGGCGCGGTCGATTTCAATCTGCACATTCCGGCCAATGCGCTGCTGTTCGCCGTCCTATTGGGTATGGCTGCCACGCTCTCCTTCGGCGACGCAAACGCGCCCGAGCGCCGCGCATCACGCCGCTAATTCGCCGCCTTGGCAAGCCGCACATCGTCCACCCAAACCGTCCCCGATAGCCGATCATCGAAGCTCGTGCTCGGCGGCCGCCCGACGCGCACGATCAGCAGATGCGTGTCCGGCCCGGTATGGAATCGCACCCGCTCCTCTGTCCAGTCGGCTGTGCCGCGAATGTCGCTTGTAGAAACATCCAGATTTTGCGGGTTGTTTGCATCGTAGAGCTCAAATCGCGGCCCCGTATCGGACGTGATGTCCGCCGCGCGCAAATATCCCGAAAAGTCGTAATCGGTGCCGCTCTCAACCGGCACAAACTCAAACGTGTGCCGATAGTCCGGATTCCCCGGCGCGCCAAACGCGATGCGCAGCGATCGCGCGCCTTCGTGCGCCTCCGTCGCGTCCACGCTCACGAAAACGCCATCGTCCGGAATTACGCGCCAGTCCAGGCCATCGTTCAAAATCGCCTCTTCAAATCCGCCGTTTGTGACCGCGTTCCCGCCCGCATCCGCCTCCCCCGCCTCAGCCGGCGCAACCTCCGCCCAAACCGCCGCAAGTTCCGCCGTGCGCTCGGAGCGGATCAGCGCGTCCACGTATTGCAACCCGTCGAATTGAACAGCGCCCTGCGCCGCGCCCGCGCCGGGTGTTTCGATTTGCCTCCACACCATATTCGCGTCGTCCAGCGCGCCGGCCGCGGCCAGCGTATTGAGATACGCCACGAGCGCGTCGCGATCCCACGGCGCGCCGCGCTTCAGCACCACGCTCGTCGCCACGCCCGCGCGCCAAAGCTCGCCGAAAACCGCCGGCCGCAAACCCGGATCGCCGGCAATCGTAAGACGCAGCGCATCGAGCGCGTCGTCGACGCGCCACTGCCGCAAATAATATTCTCCCAGCGCGCGGTTCACGTCCGGCGAAAGTGGAAACAGTTCGCGCGCATGCAGATAGTCCGGCTCCGCGTATTCCGGCTCGCCCGCCTCGTCCTCGCTCATCGCGCGCTCCAGCCAATCGATCGCATTGTTCGGTTCAAGCCGCGTGGCTTGCTGCCGCAGCAGCAGCGCCTGAGCGTCTCCATCCGCGTCGCCGGCCAGCTCGTCCAGACGCGCCAGCGCCGCATAATTTTCCGCATTATCCGGCGCCCATTTCATCGCTCGCGCCATATCCGGGGGGCTTCCGAGCCGCGCATACCATGCTCCGACTCCCACACGCGCCGCACTCCACGCCGCACACAACAACGCCGCCGTCAACGCAGCTCTCCACGCCCAATCGCGCGCGTGCGTGAATGCTCGATCAGCGCTCATTTGCGAATCGCGGTCGGTGCCATTTTGATTTTGCGTTCCGATCTGGAATCACCATCCCACGGCGCGCTAGAAGATCAGCGCATCGCGCAACACGTTTTAGTCCTAATTTGTTCACGTTCAGTCGAACGCCGGAGACTTCACTCGAATTCCCAGGGAGAAACAAGCACGAGCGATGCCAAAAGAAGAGAAAACGCGGTTACTTCCAATACGCCCCGATCAATTGCGCGGCCCCCAGAACAAACAGCAGCGCCGCAAACACGCGCCGTAGCCGATCCGGCGTCAGCTTCTGCGCCAGCCAGCTTCCGGCGAACGCTCCCAGAAACACGCCCGGCATCAGCAGCAGTCCAAAAATCCAATCGACCTCGTGCGCGTGCGCGTAGTTCACCAGGCTCAGCAATCCCGTCGGCAGCACCAGCGCCACTAGCGTTGTGCCCTGCGCGCGATGCTGCTCGAAGGCAAACAGCAGCACCAGCAGCGGCACCAGAATTGTGCCTCCGCCCAGGCCAAACATTCCGCCCAGCACGCCCACGCCGCTCCCGACCAGCAGCAACGCGCCCCAGCGCGCCATTTTCTTAAGCCGCATCGGTCGCCTCCACTCCGGCCGGCGCGGCCTTATGTTTGCGCCTCCATAGCAGCACCGCCGCCAGCATCTGAAATACCGCGTAATATGCGCGCAACGGTCTTGACGCCATGCCGATTGCAAGCGCGCTGCCGAAGTATCCGCCCAGCAAAAATCCCAGCGCGCACAAAATGCCCGCGGCCAAATCCACCTCGCGCCGCCGCCAATATACGAGCAGCGCCCCGATTCCGAGCGGCGGCAATTGCATCAGCAGAGAGGTTCCTTGCGCCACGTGCTGGCTGAAGTGCAGCAGATAAACCATCACCGGAATCAGCACCACGCCGCCGCCCACGCCCAGAAATCCCACCAGGACGCCGACGAACGCTCCCAACGCGATGGCGATCAAATGAAGTGGCATGGCAATGCGAAGAATGCATCTTGCGGCAGAATGCGCGCCCCGGGCAATAGGAATCCGCCGCGCAGCGCGCGCGCATTGTTATAATGAACAGCTTCGCGCGATCGTTCGCCGACCTCCATGGCCACTTTCTTCATAGAACAGTTCGGATGCCGCGCCACGCAGGCCGATGCCGCCGCCATCGAAAGCCAATTGCGCTCGCGCGGATTTTGCGCCGCGCCCGAAGCCGCGGCCGCCGACGTCGTCGTCGTGAACACCTGCACCGTTACGGCCGCGGCCGACGCCGATGCGCGCCGCGCGATCCGCGCCATCCATCGCGCAAATCCCGCCGCGCGCATTATCGCCACCGGCTGCTACGCCCAGCGCGCGCCGGAAGATCTTGCGGCGCTTCCCGGTGTCGCGTTCGTCGTCGGCAATTCGCACAAGCCCGAAATTCCGCGTCTTGCGGCAATCGATGGCGCAGCCGTTGCTGAATCTTCACTTTCCGGCGCTGGCCTCGTTCCGATCTCGGCGCTCAGTGTCTCCGTCGCAGCTTCCGTTCCCCGCGCCGCCACAATTCTCGTCGGCGATATCTTTGCGCAGACGGATGTTCTCGTCGCGCCCATCGAAGGCGGCGAAGCGCGGCACACGCGCCCCATCCTGAAAATCCAGGATGGCTGCAATCATCGCTGCGCCTTCTGCGTGATTCCTTCCGTTCGTGGAAATAGCCGCAGCCTCGCGCCCGAGCGCGTTGTCGATGAATTGAACGCCCTCGCATCGCGCGGCCACCGTGAAATTGTTTTGAGCGGAATTCATCTCGGCAGTTACGGACGCGATCTGGTGCCGCGCGCCGATCTGCTCGGCCTGCTGCGCCGCATACTTCGCGGCACGCGCCTCGAACGCCTGCGCCTCAGCTCGATCGAGCCCATGGACATCACCGAAGACCTCGTCTCGCTCGTCGCTTTCACCGGACGCATCGCGCGCCACTTTCATGTCCCGCTGCAATCCGCCTCAAATCGAATTCTCGCCGCCATGCATCGTTGGTACCGCGCCGAGCATTACGCGCGCCGCCTCGAATGGATCTCCGCGTGGTTGCCCGGCGCCGCCATCGGCGCCGATGTGATCGCCGGCTTCCCCGGCGAATCCGACTCCGATCATCGCGCCACAATCGATTTCCTGCGCGCCCAGCCGCTCACCTATCTCCACGTATTTTCTTTTTCGCCGCGCCCCGGCACGCCCGCCGCCGCGCTCCCCGCCCAGCTGCCGCTGCGCGTGATCCTGGAACGCGCGCGCGAATTGCGCGCCCTTGGCGCCGAAAAAAAATCCGCATTCCTCGTACGCCACGTCGGCAAAGTGTTGTCGGTTCTAACGCTGCGCCCATCGCCGCGCGACGCCGCTCTCGGTGTGACGCCCGCCGTCTCGAGCAACAACATCGAAATTCAATTGCCCGGCGCATGGCCCGCAAATCGAATGATCGACGTGCGCGCCACCGGCGTCACGCCGGCGGGCCTCGTGGCCCAACCCTGCGCCGCAGCCGGCGCTCCGGCGCATGTCGCATGATTATTTTTCGTGTGGAGAGACTCGCAGCGAGTCCGGTCTCAATTCTCGAAGATCACTTCCGCGAAGGCCCAATCGCCGGTATGCGTGATGCTCAGCGAAATATTCTTCACTCCGATGCGCTCCGCGATCGCCAGCGTCGCGCCGTGCAGCGCAAGCGTGGGCTTGCCGCTCGCCATCCGCGCCACTTCAATGTCCACCCAGCGCACGCCGTTCGACCACCCCGTGCCCAGCGCTTTCATCGCCGCCTCTTTTGCAGCGAAGCGCCCGGCGTAGCGCTCGAAATTATTGCGGTGCTTCTCGCAGTAAGCGATCTCGCGCTCCGTATAGACGCGCCGCAGAAACGCCTGCCCGCGCCGCTCGATCGCAGCGCGCACGCGGCTCACCTCCGCCAAATCCACTCCCAGCCCGATAATCATCGCGGCGTCAGTCCGCCTCTCGGGGCGATCGCATCGTTCCCGCCGCCGTTCCGCGATTATACATCGCGCCCCCGCGCGGCCTCGGCGCTCCCGATCGAGCGCTTCTTGCGCGTGCCAACGCGATGAAATCGATGCGACGCGTGCATACAACGCGATCGAAGCGTCGCCGTGCCGCACCGCGCCCCCGCGCCGCCAAAGAATGGCCCACTCTCCGCGCCGACGGCATCTGCATTCTCGAATCGCCGCAGCTCGCGCGATTGCCCTGGCTTGTCCACGGCTTCAGCACGCGCCCTGACGCCGCCGGCGCCACCGCGGCTGCGCCATTCAATTTAGGTTTCACGGAAAACGATTCGCGCCCGGCGGTCGCCGCGCGCCGACTGCGTTTCGCCGCCGCGCTCGGCGCCGCCGATTGGCCCCTCGTCGCCGCGCGCCAATTTCACTCCGACGTGATCCACGTTCTCGCCGGTCCGCGCGTCCCCGCCGAGCCGCCGCGCGCCGACGCGCTCATCACGCAGACGCCTAGCCTCTTGCTCACCGTGCAAACCGCCGACTGCGTCCCGATCCTGCTTGCCGACACGCGCCGCCGCGCCATCGCCGCCGTCCACGCCGGCTGGCGCGGCACGCTCGCGCGCATCGTGCAGAAAACGCTCGGCCAAATGCGCATGTCCTTCGGCACGCGCCCCGCCGACGTCATCGCCTCGCTCGGCCCGTCCATCGGCCCGTGCTGCTACGAAGTCGGCCCCGAAGTCGCGCAAGCGTTCGCCGGCCAATTCCGCGCCGCAAGAGAATGGTTCGAAGGCCGATTCGATTTTGTTTCTTCCGGCGAAGAACCGAACCCGCTCGAATGGCTCAACATGATGCCGCCCGGCCATCAGCCTCCGCCGCCGCGCGTGCAACTCGATCTGCGCGCCGCGAATCGCTGGCAATTGATTGACGCCGGCGTCCCGCCTGCCCGCATCTCCGTCAGCCCGCTCTGCACCGCCTGCCGCACCGATCTTTTGTTCAGCTATCGTCGCGAAGGCCCCGCCACCGGCCGCCTGATGTCCGCCATCGCCCTCCGCGCAAAATAGCTTCTCCCCGATCGAGACGGCGCGGAGTTCTTGCCTTTGTAGGGGCGGAGCCTGCCTGCCGGTAGGCAGGCTTGCCTCCGCCCGCTGTTACCACGGATGCACGCGAAGTTTCAACGCGCCGGCAATACCGGCAGCGCCCGCGCGGCCGTCTCCACCAGCGCCAATTGCCCGCACGCCGCGAACACATCCTGCCCGCGCGAAAACCGCACAAACGCCGGCACGCCCTTGTCCGCCAGCACGCGCCGGAATTCCTCCACGCGAGCCGCATCCGGCGCGCGATACGGCAGCGGCCCCGGATTCCACGGAATCAAATTCACTTTCGCGCGCAAATCCGCGATCAGCCGCGCCACGCGCCGCGCGTCCTCCGCGGCGTCGTTCACTCCGCCCAGAAGCACGTATTCAAACGTCAGCGATTCCCAAGTCCGCAGCGGATACCGCCGGCACGCATCCAGCAGCGCCGCGATCGGATATTTCCGGTTGATCGGCATCACCGCGTCGCGCTGCTCATCCGTGGATGCGTTCAGCGAAATCGCCAGTTTCGGCCGCACCTTCTCCGCGCCCAGTCGCTCGATCCCCGGCACGATTCCGCTCGTCGATAGCGTCACGTGCCGCGGCGAAATTCCCAAGCCTTCCGCATCCAGCAGAATTCGCATCGCGGCCATCGCCGCGTCGTAATTCAGCAGCGGTTCGCCCTGGCCCATCAGCACCACATTGGTTCGCGGAGCCAGCGCCGCCGCGTTCTCGCCCAGCGCCACCAGCACCTGCCCCACAATTTCTCCCGCCGATAAATTGCGGATCAATCCCAATTGCGCCGTAAGACAAAAATGGCAATCCACCGCGCAGCCCGCTTGCGTTGAAATGCAAATCGTCTGCCGGCCCTCCGCCGGCATAAACACCGCTTCGATTTGCGCCGCTCGCTCGCCGCCCGCCAGCGCCATCAGATAGCGCACCGATCCATCCGCGGAAGGAAATCGCCGCACCACCGCCGGCAACGATATCCTGGCCTCGGCAGCAAGCCGCGAGCGCAGCGCCGCCGGCAAATTCGTCATCGCCGCGAAATCGAATCGCCGCTCCGCATACATCGCGCGATATAGCTGCTTCGCACGATACGGAGCCTCGCCCAGCGAAGCGACGTACTCGCGCAACTCCTCGATCGATTTTCCAAGCAATTCAATCGGCATGGAAGTTTCCGTGGACAGTCCAGCCATGATAACGCACGCCGCACGTCGTCTCGGCCGCGAAGTGTTTTCGTAGGGGCGGAGCCTGCCTGCCTGCCGGCAGGCAGGCTTTGCCTCCGCCCGCGCCGCCGCAATTCGCTCAGCAGTCGCTTCAATCCGCGGTCAGAAATCCGCGCACCATGCGCCGGCATTGCAGGTAAGCGGCCAATTTGTGAAAGAACAACAAGAGAAGAATAAACACAGCCCCCACTGCGCCGGCAGCCGCGTCGTCCGCCCCGCCCGTGATCGCCGTCGCTACCAGCACCACCGCATAGATCAGAAATATGATTTCAATAATCGCCTGCAAAATTCCGAATCCGATCTGCCGCACATAGAAATACTCGCCGCCGGGAATGAGCAGCGTGCGCCAAAACAATTTCTTCTCGTCGCGAAACTCCTGCCCGCACTGCCCGCAGCGGTACACGCCCGCCGTCAGCGGCCCGAGGCACTTCGGGCACAGCGCCGTCGGCCCCATCGCGGCCGTCGCTTCTCCCAGATTCGCGTTCAGCAAAAGCGGCGCCAGCGTCTCCATCTTTTTTCCGAAAACTCCCGCAAGGCGCCAGAAAATTTCCTTCTGATTGTTACGGTAGCGCACTACAAACGACCTTCCGAGGCCCCCTTTGGCCCGGGCTTCGGCCAAATCACCCCAGCCAACGCCCTGCACGCCTTTGTCCCACTCCCACCCGAACAATCCTTTGCTGCGAATGCGAAAACGCAAGAGTCCCCGGTTGGTCGCCACTAGGCAGGACCTCCCCAGAAGGTACGCGCCCCAGCCAAGAAACATTCGTTCGAAAATCGGAATCTGTCCCTGCGCGAATCCCACCGCCAGCACCACTTCGTTCGGCCCCATCAATCTCGGCAGGATCGATTGCAATCCCGCCAGCGCCTTCTCCGCAATCTTTCGCGGGCCCTTGCTGTCTCTTCCCTTCGCGTCCGTGAACACCAAATCCGCGCGCACGTTCACGCCGAATGCCGGCACGATCTGCGGAAGCCGGTCGGGATACACTTGCTGGTTCGGATCGAACATTCATACCTCCACGGTGCCGCGCGCAACCGCCGCAATAAATCGCACTCTATTCCAGGTCCCGCGCAGCGTCAACGGCGCCGAAACGGAGCGCCTCAAAATGCGGCGAGTGGCGCCCGCCGTCCGCGTGTGCCAAAATCGAGTTCACACCCAACTCAAAATGCCCGAGCTGCCACGCACCATCGAACGCGACGTCCTGCCCAACGGCCTCACCGTCATCACTGAGCCCATGCCGCATGTCCGCTCCGTCTCCGTCGGCGTTTGGCTGCGCGCCGGTTCGCGCCGCGAACCCGCCGATCGCGCCGGCCTTTCCCACTTCATCGAGCATATGGTTTTCAAAGGCACGGAGCGCCGCACCGCTGAACAAATTGCCCGCGAAATGGATTCCATCGGCGGCCTGCTGGACGCCTTCACTGAAAAAGAAATCGTCTGCTTCAACGCCAAAGTTCTTGACGAGCACCTGCCCATCGGCTTCGATCTTCTCGCCGATCTCGTGCTGCGCCCGCGCTTTGATGAAGAAGAATTGCAGCGCGAAAAACAGGTCGTCCTCGAGGAAATCCGCATGGAAGAGGACAATCCCGAGTACGTCGTCCATGAAATCTTCACGCAGGGGTTTTGGCCCGATCACTCGCTTGGCCGTCCGATTCTCGGCACGCCCGAAAGCGTGTCCGCGTTTACTCGCGCCGCGCTTTGCGAAGAATTTCGCTCGGCCTACGCCCCGAACAACGCCATCATCACCGCCGCCGGCCGCATCGAACACGCCCGTCTGGTCGATCTCGCCATGCGCGAATTCGGTTCCTCGTCGTCGGTCGCTCAGCCGCCCGTCGATCCGCCGCCGCGCCCCGCGCCCGCGCTCGTCTCGCGCAGCAAACGCGAACTCGGCCAATCGCACATCTGCCTCGGCGTCCCGTCCTATCGCCTCGCCGACGAGCGCCGCTTCGCTCTCTCGCTGCTCAACAACGTTCTCGGCGGCGGAATGTCCTCGCGCCTGTTCCAGAACATCCGCGAGCGCCAGGGCTTGGCCTATTCCGTATTCAGCGACGTCAATCCATATTCCGACACCGGCGTGCTCTCCGTTTACGCCGGCACCGCGCCGAAAACCGCCGAGCAGCTGATCCGCAGCGTGCTCGAAGAATTTCGCAGCCTTCGCGATCGACCGCTCGCCGCCGAAGAATTGCGCCGCGGCAAGGATCAGCTCAAAGGCTCGCTCGTCCTTTCGCTCGAATCCACCGGCGCGCGCATGTCGCAACTCGCCCGCCACGAACTCTATTTCGGCCGTTTCTTCACCGTCGAAGAACTCCTCGCCTCGATCGAAGCTGTCACCGCCGAACAAATTCAGCAGATCGCCCGCGAAACATTTCGTGCCGATCGCATCGCCGCCGCCGTAGTCGGCCCGCCCAACGGCTTTCGCCTAACCCGCGATCTGCTCGCCTCCTAGTCCGCCATCGATCGACCGGGTATCTCTCAGCGAATCTCTGCGCTTCTCTGCGCCTCTGCGTTATCTTTTTCCTTGATTCCTGACGCCCCACGCACAAGACGCTCCCTCTATCATTGACGCACGATGCGCAGTTTGCGATCATCCTCAACGGACGCCACGCGCGCGTCCGCACCATCGGGGGCCCGGCATCTCGTTTCGGATTTCCATTCTCGCTTCCGGCAGCTCAGGCAATTGCACCCTGCTTGAGACCGAGCGGACCCGACTTCTCGTGGACGCCGGCCTCAGCAAAAAAGAACTCCTTCGCCGCCTCGATGGCCTCGGCATTCGCCCTGACACACTCGACGGCATCGTTCTCTCTCACGAACATTCCGATCACATCGGCGGCCTCGTGCAAGCCTCGGTCTTCTGGCGCGCTCCGGTCTATCTCACCGAAGCCACGCACTACGAAATCGAACGCATCTTGCCCGATGGCTCCGCCCGCCGCCTCGCTCGCGTCGAGCACATTCGCGCCGGCCAAAAATTCATCGTCGGCGATATCGAAGTCTCGCCCTTCTCGATTCCGCACGATGCCGCCGATCCTTTGGGTTTCACGTTCTGCACGAATGGCTCGAAAGTCGCCGTGGCCACCGACCTCGGTTATCTGCCCGAGCTCGTGAAGCACCACCTGCGCGATTCCGATTGTCTTGTGCTGGAATCGAATCACGATCTGGAAATGCTGAAGGTTGGACCGTACCCGTGGCACGTCAAGCAGCGCGTGATGAGCCGCACAGGCCATCTCTCGAATCACACCGTAAGCGAATTCCTCGCCGATGCCGAAGGTTTCGACGCGCGCGCGCAATATCTTGTCCTCGCGCATCTCTCCGAAAACAACAACAATCCCGACGTCGCGCGCATCTCCGCCGAAGAAGCCCTCGGCCGCCGCGCCGATTTCGCCGGCAAGCTCTGGGTCGCCTCCCAGGAAGTCCCGCTCGATCCCATCGAACTTTAAGGTTGTGATTCCGGCGCCGCCGGAAGGTAACCGAGACTTTTCCGCGAATACGTGAGCATCATTTCCGCAAGGCTGCTGGGATAGCGTATTCGCGCATCCACCAGGTGATGCGACGCGTCGTACACCGGCTCAATCAGCGGTGAAAGAAAAACTCCGCGCGTCGGAAGCTGAATCGCTTTCGCGCGCGCCACCACCTGATCGCGCCAGGCGGGATCGAGCTTCACTCCGTAGGTGTTCACCAGCGATTGAATCGCGGAGTAATCGCCTTCGGCTTTGATGCGCATCAATTCCGCCAGCAGCGTGCCGACTCCCTGATGCATCTTGTCGTAATCCGTTACATGCAAATAAAGCTTGCCGTCGTTTGTAATCGCCGCCATGCATCCGCAATTCTTCATCAGGTACCCGACAATCATCTGCGTGCCGCGGTCGTGATCCTCCACGATCTGATCGCCCTGCGGATAGCGGTAGAGCATCACCAGCGCCGCGCGCGCCTCCGCGTCGTAGGCCGTTTTCATCAATTCCTGCTGATCCTGTATCCCAAGCTCCGCGAGTTTCGGATCGGCAAAATCCCACAGCGCCACCAGATCCGCCCGCGCTTCCTCAAGCGTCGAATAATATTCCTTCAAATAGGTCCGCGGATCGCCCGTCAGTTTGTCGCTCACTTTGCCAGAGCCGTGCCCCAGAACTTCGTGCATCGCGATCACCAGCTTCCGCGCTTCAAGACCGTATTTCCGCCCGCGCACTTTTTCCTCGTCGCTCGATGAAAATTCCTCGAGCGCGCGCTGCCCCGTCGCTTGCGACCACGCCGTTGTCACGTTCAGCAGCAGCACGCTCTTGGTCCCATATTGCTGGCGAATGTCCTGCTCATTCGGCAGATTGATTCCCGCCGGCGAAAGCGGCCCGGCGTCACCCGCTTCGGAGACCACCGTAATCACGTTCGCGACCGGTGGCTGCACGTTCTGTTTTTTGTACGCGTCGAGCCACGGTGCGCGCTGCTCGAAATATTGCGCGTTCGCGGCGAATTGGCGCATCAGTTGCGTCTCGTCCGGGTCGACGAAGCTCACTACGGATTCGTACGCGCCTTTTTCTCCGCGCGGATCGAGATAGACCTCGATGAATCCGTTGATCGCATCCACGTTCGAAGGCGTTTGCACCCACGCGGTATTGTAGTCGTACCAATCCGCTTTCTCGCCGGTCTCGTAGTAACGAATCAATTTCAGCAGCACCGCCGATTCCAGCGGCGGGGCCACGGCGGCTGCCGCGCTCAGATGCTCGATAATGCGCGCGATCTGCGCCGAGTAAAGCCCCGGTGGAACGCGCCGGTCCGGCGTGCCCGCGCGCCACACGTTTTCAAACACGTGCCCGCCGCGCTGTTCGAGCCGCGAATTCAGCGCGTACTTTTCGGTGAACCCGTCCAGATCGCCCTGCGTGACGTGATCGTACAGATTGTTGGCGCTGGCGCTCAGAATGTCCTGGCCCGGCGGCGGATTCTTCACCGTCAATTGCGGCCGGTACGTCGCGTCGAAGATCGGTTGGTTCAAGCGCTCCAGCAGAAAATCCAGGCTCTTGTTGTCCTTCACGCCGAAATCGGCGCCGTTGTGCAGCGCCTTGCGCGCGGCGTCGCGCAATTCGTCCTGCGTGAAGGCGGGCAAAAACTTCTCCGCGTCGTCTGGATTGTAGTTGCCGTGACCGATCCAGAATAGTTGCGTGTAGTCCTGAATTTTCTTCAGCGTGTCCGCGGGGATTCCATTCGAGTGCGTCCAGATTCCTTCGAGCAGTTGTTTCAATTCAAGGCCGTACGGCGCCACCTGATCGTAATAAATCGGGTCGCCGGCGATTCCCGCTTCCGCCAGGTGATACGCCATCGCGCGCTCGTTCGGCGTCAGTTGATCGAAGCCGTCGGCATACACTTGCACCACGGCGTACGATCCGATCTGGCCCAAAAGGTATACGCGCGCAGCGGGAGTTTTCTCCTGCGGCGCGGCGCTCGGAATTGCGGCAACCAGTGTCATCGCAAGCAGCACCGCGGAAATCGCGGCGGGTTTGGGCGGGCGCATCGGCGCCTCCTGCATTTCCCTTCGTCGGCGAAATTCAGCATAGCACCCTTGTTTGCGGGCTCACGCCGGTTTTTGCCCCGAAAATCGCGCGCCATCGGGTATCATAGGACAGGGAATTCCCCCGCCGTTTTTGTGCGTCACCCGAAGGAGCCGAATTGATCCCGCGATACACGCGCGAAGAGATGGGCCGCGTCTGGAGCGAGGAAAGCAAGTTCCGGCATTGGCTCGAAGTCGAGCTCGCCGCCACCGAAACGCTTTCCGAGCGCGGCGTCGTGCCGCGCGCCGCCGCCGAAACGATTCGCGCGCGTGCGCGTGTGGATGCCGCTGTTGTCGCGCGCATCGCTGAACTCGAAGCCCGCGTGCGTCATGACGTGATCGCCTTCACCATGGCCGTCGGAGAAACCATCGGCGATCCTGCCGCCGCGCGCTGGCTGCATTACGGCCTCACTTCCAACGACGTCGTCGACACCGCGCAATCGCTTATGATTCGCGAAGCGTCGCGCCAGATCGAACACGATCTTGTGCGCCTCGGAGAAGTCCTCGAGCGCCGCGCCCGCGAATTCCAGCACACGCCGCAGATTGGGCGCACGCACGGCGTTCACGCCGAGCCAATCACGTTTGGCCTGAAGCTTGCGAATTGGTTTGATGCGAACCGCCGCAACCTCGCGCGCTTTGGCCACGCCGCGCGCGATCTTGCGGTCGGCAAAATGTCCGGCGCCGTCGGCAACTCCGCGCACCTCGGGCCCGAAGTCGAAGCCGCGATTTGCGCGCGGCTCGGCCTCGATCCCGCGCCCGTCAGCTCGCAAGTGATCGCGCGCGATCGCCACGCGCATTACCTTTGCGTGCTCGCCGAAATCGCCGCCACGCTCGAACAGTTCGCGCTCGAAATCCGCCATCTTCAGCGCACCGAAGTCCGCGAAGCCGAGGAACCCTTCGCCGGCGAACAGCGCGGAAGTTCCGCCATGCCGCACAAACGCAATCCCGTCGGCTGCGAACAGATCTGCGGCCTGGCGCGCGTGGTGCGCGCCAACGCGCAGCCCGCGCTTGAAGATATCGCGCTGTGGCACGAACGCGACATTTCGCACAGCTCCGTCGAGCGCATCATTCTGCCCGACTCCACGATTCTTGCGGACTACATGCTTGCGCGCACCACCGAAATCATCGCCGGCATGCGCGTTTTTCCCGAACGCATGTTGCGCAACATCGAAGCCACGCGCGGATTGGTTTTTTCCGGCCAACTTTTATTGGACTTGGTCGAAGCCGGCGCGCCGCGCGATGACGCTTACAAATGGGTTCAAGAGCACGCCATGGCCGCGTGGGAAGCGGAATCGAGTTTCCGCGATCGCATCGCCGCCGACGCGCGCATCGCAAAATTTCTCGACGCCGCGGCGCTTGCTCGCGCCTTCGACCTCAATCGCCAGCTCCGCTCCGTCGACGCCATATTTCAGCGCGTCTTCGGCCAGGGCGCGGCGCAAACGCCGCGCTAGCGCGCCGCGCCATACTCGAATCGCTCAAAATCTCCCGGCACGATTTCCGCAAGCCCCTTCGGCGCGCGTAGCACGCGCTGCGATTTCATCTCGTCAAATCGCTTCTGGCTCTCCTCCGTGTTCCCGACGCGCTGCGCATGCGTCACGTGATATTGAATCACCAGATTTTTCAGGTCGCGGATTTTCACGCCGGCCAATTGCAGCCGCCGATCCACGTCGGCGTCCTCCCATCCCGCACCTTGCACCTCTTCGTTGAATCCGTTGATGCTTTCGAGATCGGATTTCGCGATCGAGAAATTGCTGCCCAAAATCGCGCGGCGCGAGGATTCAAACATTTCCGGCAGCAGCACCCCATGCTCGATGCACGTGGCCTGCCCCGCGAGCCATAGGCGCAGGAGTGTAAGCGCGCCCATGTCCACACCGCGCGCCGCGATCCCGGCGGCACTCGGTGTGACGGCGCGCTCGATGTGCACGCGGCGGCCGGTGATCGTGGTGCCGGGCCGCACGAAGCGCAGATGATTGCGGACGAACGCGCTGTGCGGCAGGCAATCCATGTCCAGGAAGATCAGCCGGTCGAAGCGGCTCACATGCACGGCGCGATTCAAGATGCGCGCTTTGCGGAATCCCAAGTCTTCGTGACGCACGTGCTGGATTGGAAAGGAAAATTGCGCGGCGCAGCGCGCGAGCAGCGGAGCGTAGGGTTCGCGCGAGCCGTCGTCCGCGACAACGATTTCAAAGTTCAAACAGGATTGCCGCGCCAGCGCCGCCAGTGTGCGCTCGACGATGTCGGCGTCGTTGTAGCAGGCCAGCACGACCGAAGCAGGTCCCAGGCTGGATGCGGCGTCGATGGGTCCTCTCCGATTTTCGCGCCGCGCAGCGCAGCGGCGATGCTACTGAGCGCGCTGCACGTAGCGCGCTTCCGACGTGTCCACTTTCACTTTGTCGCCATTGGAAATAAATGGCGGCACTTGAATCGTCAATCCGGTTTCAAGTTTCGCGGGTTTCATCACGGCGCTGGCTGTGGCTTTCTGCAGCGTCGGTTCGGTGTCCACGACGGTCAGGTCGATCGTATCCGGCAAGAGCACGCCGATCGGCTTGTTCTCGTAAAATTCCAATTTCACGACGGTATTCGGAATCAGGTAGTAGACCGCGTCGCCCAAAACTTCCGGGCCGAGCTGCAGTTGATCGTATGTCGCCGTGTTCATGAAATGGTGGCCTTCGCCGTCGGCGTACAAAAACTCGAACTCGATTTCATCGAACACGGCGCGCTCGAGCGTGTCTTCCGCGCGGAACCTGTGATCCATGATCGCGCCCGTGCGCAGATTGCGCATCTTCGTGGCCATGGCGCCGCGCTTATTTCCGGGCGTGCGGTGGTCCACGCTGTGGACCGTATAGAGATCACCGTCGTGGCGGATGATCATTCCCGGCCGCAATTGTGTCGCTCGCAATTCCTCCGACATAAACTCTCCCTGGCCTTGGCTCCCCTGCGACGTTCCCGGCTGCAACCAAACCGATCAATTATACCCGACCGCGCGAAGGTCCGCTCACGGCGCGGCGCTGGCCGGCGCGGCGGGCGTGCTTTCGCGCGCGGCTCTGCCCTCGGCCATGATCCTCTCGATTTCATCGGGATCGCGCGGCAGGCTGGCCGTCAGAAATTTCGCTCCCGTGGGCGTGATCAGCACATCGTCTTCGATGCGCACTCCGAGATTTTCTTCGGGAATGTAAATCCCCGGCTCAAGGGTGATGGTCATGCCGGCTGCGAGTGTGCGGTTTGGGTCGCCGGCATCGTGAACGTCGAGGCCGATGTGATGGCCCAGGCCGGTGATGAAATAGCGGCCGAGCGAATGGCCTTCGCGGTCCTTGCCGTGCGAATTGATGTAGTCGTAGGCGATTTGATACAGGCTGCCGGGGCCGCGCGTGAAATGCGCGCCGGGCCTGGCCGCGGCGAACGCGGCATTTTGCGCGCCCAGAACGATCTCGTAAATTTCGCGCTGGCGCGGCGTGAACTTTCCATTGGCCGGCAGAGTGCGCGTGATGTCCGCCGCGTAACCGGAATATTGCCCGCCAACGTCGAGGAGGACGATATCGCCATCCTGAATCTGGCGATCGAGCTTGTTGTAGTGCATGACGGTGGAATTGAATCCGGAGCCGACGATCGGCGCATAGGCTTCGGCTTCGCAGCCGCCCCAGGCGTGAATCTCCACCATGCGCGCGGCCACCTGATACTCCCAGAGGCCGGGCCGCATCATTTTCATGGCCTCGAGTTGCGCGTCGACCGAAACATCGATGGCGTGCTGGATCAGGCCGAGCTCGCCGGTGTCTTTGATCTGGCGCATCGCGCCGATGGCGTCGCGCGCGTCTTTCCAATCCGCGCCGGGGATGTTGTCTTTGAGCCAGGCGACTTCATCCGCTTCGTGCGGATAACCGTCTTCATCCGCGGCGGGCAGCAGCGTATATATCGACGAATATGTGGATTTGAGCTGCTTCAAAATGCCGGAGAGTTTCGAGATCGGTTCGACGTCGGCGAATCCGGTGCTTTCGCGGACGCCGGGATCGTCGGGTCCAATGCGCGGACCATTCCATTTTTCCTGTTCGAGATCGCGCGGCGGCAGGAAAAGAATGTCGGACGGCACACTGCCGCCTTTGTATTTCGCGTCAGGCGGCAATTCCACCAGCGCGGCGCCTTCCTCGTTGTGGCCCGACAAGTAATAGAAATTTTCCTCCTGATTGAACACGTAGGAGGGATTGGATTCTTCGTGGCCCGTGTATCCGAACAGGACAACGGGCGCACGGAGTTGCGCGGCGAGGCGCTGTCTTCGCAGCGCGTAGACGGAGGTCGATTCGCGCTCGCGTCCGGCCGCGCCCAGCGTGAGCAACGCGATCGCGACGATCGCGAGCACGGGCGCGAGACCGCGCGCCATCCAGATGCTGATTCGCGGCTTCGTCCGCGGCTTCACGACGGCTCCTTTTTCCCAGCCACCTTTGCGAGCGGTTCGCCCGAGAGGCGATAGATCGTCCATTCGTCCATCGCTCGCGCGCCCAAGCCGCGATAGAACTCGATGGCCGGTTTATTCCAATCGAGCACAGCCCATTCAAAGCGCCCGCATCCTCGTTCGTTCGCCAGTGCCGCGACGTGAAGCAACAGCGTTTTGCCGATTCCTTTTCCGCGATGCTCGGGCAGCACGAACAAATCTTCGAGATAGATGCCCGGCCGGCCGACAAACGTGGAGAAATTGTGAAAGAACACAGCGAAGCCGACCGCCGTGCCGCTGACGCGTGCCAAGATCGCTTCGGCTATAGGGCGAGGACCAAATAAAGCGGCGTGCAGCCCGTCCGCAGTCGCCGTGACTTCCTGTGTGAGTTTCTCGTATTCCGCAAGCCCGCGAATAAGCTGCAACAAGACGGGAACGTCGCCCGGCGTCGCTGGAGCGATTTGTATTTGTGCGTCGCGCGATTGAGGCATGTGCCGATTGTCGCAGATGAAAGTGCGCGGGGCCAGCAGACGCGGTCCGGCATCGGAGCGTGGAGTCTCGCGGTGGCGGAGGAAACGTCCAAATTGGGGTCGGTAGATCCCCCTACCATGTTTTTCAGAAGTGTTGATTCTAAACGACTTTAAGTCCTTTGCGCCGGAAGTGTTGATTCTAATCGACTTTAAGTCCTTATTCCCAGAAGTGTTGATTCTAGTAGGCTTCAAGCTATTTATAATCAGCGGGATGCATGGAATTGAGAATTTTCTGGAAGTGTTGATTCCAGGGAAGATAGAGCGCCACTTCTCATAAGTGTTGATTCTGGAAGGGTTGCGGGCGGAAAAAGACGCCAATCGGGAGATTGGCGTTCCCAGGGATTCGGCGGGGAATGGGTGCTCGTGATTCATGTGGGATCATAGCACGAACAATACTTCTCTGTCAACATTAATTGTTAGAGTATTCGAATACGTTCGACCGGCAAGGACAGAAAATCCGCGCAGCTGGTGGTAGGATTACGGAAATGCCGGCCGCTAGAGTCCACGAAGCACCTACGCCGCGGGATTTCTACGATCAGCGAGCTAACGAGTTGCGTTCTGAGTCGGATGCAGTAACCAGACTTCGAGGGAATTATCTCGCTGGTCTGATTAGTTTGGCGGTGCTTGGTTGCATTTTGCTTTATCAGGCGTTTGTCGTGAAAAGAGTGCCTGGCTGGACTCCCTTCGCGGTGATCCCGTTTGGTGTTTACGTTGGATGGGAAATGAAGCGTTGCAAACGAAAGGCCCTCAAGCTTTTCAGGCTGGCGGAGTATTACGAAACGGGAATCGCGCGGCTCGATCACAAATGGGAAGACCTTGAAGAGGGCCGGGAATTCGCCGATCCAGACCATTTCTATGCGACGGACCTCGATCTCTTTGGCCACGGCTCGCTTTTTCAATTGCTGTGTTCGGCGCGGACGCAAGCGGGCCGCGAGACGCTGGCAGATTGGATGAAGAAGCCGGCCAGAAAAGAGGAAGTTCTGGCGCGGCACGCCGCAATTGCGGAACTTAGAGATCGCCACGACTTGCGCGAGTCGCTGGCGACCGCGGGAAGCTTGGAAGTATCGAACTGCCGCCCGGAGACTTTCCGGGAATGGCTGGCGACAACGAAGGAGCAATTTCCGGTGTGGGTAGCTCCGATCCCGTTTGCGCTGGCGCTTGCCTTGATCCTGCTGCTCGTTTTGTACAGTTCCCACCTGATTGGCTTGCACGCTTTTCTGCGGCGGATGGAAATTGCCGTTCTGGTGGAGGCGCTAGCCGGGGCAATATTTTTCTTACAGGTGCGCGCGATTGACAACTCAGTGAGTCCGCTGTCGGTGGAACTTCCGATTGTGTCTGAAATACTTCAAATCGCCGGGCGGGAAAACTTCGCTTGCGCGAAGCTCCGTTCCATCGAGAGCCGCACCAGGGAAGGCAGAGCGCCCACGGCGAGATTGCGGCGCCTGATCAGTCTGCTCAAGGAGCGAAATAATGAGCAGTTCGCCTACGTTTCTTATTTTTTGATGTGGGGGACGCAATTCACGATGGCCATCGACCGATGGCGCCGTCGCCATGGAAAGCAAATGCCGGAATGGCTCGCGGCTGTGGGAGAACTGGACGCGCTGATCTCACTTTCGGCGTACGCGTATGAACATCCCCTCGATATTTTCCCGGAGCTGCGCGACGAGGGCCCTACGATTGAGGCACAGGGGCTTGGGCATCCTCTTCTACCCGACGATAAGTGCGTGCGGAATGATTTCCAAATTGGCGGAGATGTACGGTTTGCGATTGTGAGCGGATCGAATATGTCCGGCAAGAGCACGTTCACTCGCGCGATCGGACTCAATACGGTGCTTGCGTGGATGGGCGCGCCGGTCCGCTGCACGAAGCTCAGTCTTTCGGCGTTGACGGTTGGGGCGTCGGTGCGCGTGCAGGATTCGGTGGTCGACGGGAGATCACATTTCCTGGCGGAGATGCAGCGCCTTCGCCGGATGATCGATGTGGCGAGCGAGACGCCACTGCTCTATCTGGCGGATGAGATCATGAGCGGCACGAATTCGCAGGACCGCAGAATCGCGACGGAGTGGGTGGTGCGGGCGCTCGTGCGGCGCGGTGCCATTGGGATTCTGACGACGCACGATCTGGCGCTTACCGAGATCGCCTCCAACGGGCTGCCGGGGCGCAACGCACATTTTGAAGATACGGGTGAGGCCGGGAATTTGATCTTCGACTACAAACTGCGGCCGGGTGTGCTGACGCATTCGAACGCGTTGAACATTGCTCATATGTTGGGGATCGATACGGCGGCCGAAAGCTAGCGCGCTTGCGTCGATATATCTAAATATGTATACTGGTATAGACCGCGGCCGCGATGTGAAGCCCGCGAGATGGGTCGGGACGTCGCTAAGAGATTTACGTTCGTTTCCTTCCGAGGTCCGGCGCGACATCGGACAGGCATTGTTCGCTGCGCAGAGGGGAGAGATCGATCCAGCGGCTAAGCCCCTCAGGGGATTTGGCGGGGCCAGCGTGGTGGAAATTCTGGCGTCTCACGAAGGCAGCGCTTGGCGAGCGGTTTACACGGTGCGCTTCGAAGATGCCATATACGTGTTGCATGTGTTCCAAAAGAAATCGACGAGTGGCATATCCACGCCGAGAAGAGAGATCGATATGATCAGGCGACGGCTTGCGGAAGCCGAACGAGATCATAAAGGAAGGCAGACGTAGTATGAAAACCAAACCGATACGGACCAAGAAGCGCGGATTTCGCGTGATCGAAAGCAGCGGAAACATTTTCGCGGACCTTGGGCTTCCGAATCCTGAGCAAGAGCTGCTGAAAGCGCGCCTCACGCTGCAAATCCATACGATTTTGAAGGACAGTGGCATGACGCAGGTGGAGATCGCCAAGATTCTTGGTGTGCAGCAGCCGCAAGTTTCTTTGCTGATGCGTAACCGCGCGGGCAATTTCTCGGTTGGGCGGCTGGTGGAGTTCCTTACGGCTTTGCGCCAGGACGTGGAGATCATCGTTCGACCTACTCGTAGAGAGCATGGCGCGGTTTCGGTGTTTTCCGCCTAAGCGGCCGGTTGTCCCGAAACGCTTAGCGATTAAACGGATCGCATAGCATTGCGAAATTCAGCGCGGCGAAAACAGACTCCCGTCCTTGTCCGCCGCGGCGGACAAGGACGGGGCACCCGGAAAGGCGAAATCACGCCTTCGCAAAATGATCGATCAATCGCGCGTTTTGCGGGACTACTCCAGTGGGATCGCGTTTTTATTTTTCGTCAGCCAGGTATGGAAATCCTGCAAGGCTGGATTCAGCGTGCGGGCGAAGGCGGGGTTGCGGGCGGCGCAATAGTCTTGCTCGAAATCGCGCTTGAATTGGAACATGTTGCCGAGATCGTCGGCGCCGGGGAATCCGAAGCTGCGGTATATCTCGGGCGGGACGTCGTTGTAGCGGACTTGCTTGCCGAGGATTTCGGTGAACGTGGCGGCCATTTGCGCGCCGGTGAGATTTTCGCCGGAGATCGCGACGGTGGTGTTCACGAACTCTTTGGTGTTTTTGAAAATACCGTAGGCGCATTTCCCGATGTCTTCGGCGGCGATGCCGGGCAATTTTTTGTCGCCCATCGGGAGGGTGATCGCGAGCGCTCCGTCCGGTCCTTTTTTCGGGCCCATGCCGGCGTGGATGAAGTTGTCCCAATAGAAGCAGGTCAACAGAAAAGTGGTGGGCACACCGGCGTCGGTGAAGAAATGGTTGGAGGCGCCTTTGGCGTCGAAGTGCGGAACTTTGTATTTACCCTGAAGCGTGGGCATGCGGTCGTCGTTCAGAGGTATCCACTTTCGCGTGTCTTCCAGCGTGGACCAGATCGCGTGCTTTAGCCCCGCGGCCTTGGCGGCCTGAGCCATGTTTTGCGCGTCGGCCATTTCTTTTTCCGGCGAAAAGTGCGCCCAGAAGAATGTGACGCAAAACGCGCCATAGGCGCCGGCGAACGCTTTCTTCAGGCTCTCGGGATCGTCGACGTTGGCGGCGACGACTTCGGCGCCGAGCTTGGCAAGCTCCCGGGCCTTGGCTGAGTTGACGTCTCGGGTGAGGGCGCGCGCGGCGAAGCCGCCATTCGGATCGGCGAGGATCGCGCGAACCAGGCCGCCGCCCTGCGCTCCGGTGGCTCCGACGACTGCGATGATTTTTTTGTCCGGCATGATTGTACTCCGTCGCAAATACTAGAATTCGCTCGCTCGGGCATCATAGCAGGAGTCCGGCCGCGCCGCGCGCGGAGGGCGGCCTTCTTTTTGGGCATATCGCGATTCCGGGCGGCGAACGACGTATACTCCGGACAGAAGCGTAGCTCCCGCGAGGGGACCGTACGATGCCAGACGAAGAGTGGATGAAGACCCTGGGAGACGGCAGAAAAGTGAAATTCGTTTATCAGGAACTGCCGGAAGACGGCGCATTTCTGACGGCGCAGATCGAAGGGAATGAAGTCGTCTACTCGGTACTGCTGGCCGCAGCGCGGAACCCGCTGAGCCGCGAAAGCGTGGAACGCCATTTCAAGGGCGAGCTCGCCGGGAAATAGCGCGAGCGATCGGGGATTCCGCTGGCGCGGCAGTCGAATCGGACCGCGATTCAGTGCAACATTTTCGCAAGTGTGCCAAATGTGACTGCGGGGCACTCCGCGCGATGCCATGATGGTTGTATGCGGCACAAGAAGAACAACGCTGGCGCCCGGGCAGCGGCTCGCGCCAAAGTGATCCAGGAGATCGGGGAGCCGCGCATGACCAGGTCCGCGAGAATCGCGGAACGCAATCTGGACAGCGCGCGAATTCCCAGTCACCCGAGCGTCACGATGCCCGGAACCGTCGACAGGATCATCCCGCCCAATCGCCCGCGCCAGCTGGAAAAGGCGCAGATCGCGGTGGACGGAGCGCACCGGCCGCATCGAAACCTGCGCATCGAAAATGAGTTCATTGACGAAGACGGCGAAGACGTGAAGCTCAAAAAAGGCGCTCGCGTGGCCGTCACCGTTACGGCCGCGCCGAACGAGTGAATTTCTTCGCTTCGCTGCACGCCAAACGCAGGCGGCCGAGCCGGGGCGCAGCGGCGAAGCGTTTCGCCGGAAGTAAATCTCACTGATACAAAATCGCTTGAAACACTAGATGCGTGAGGCGCGCGCCGGCATCCTGCCTCTGGCGGGCCGAGCGGGCGATTCTTCGCTCGCCGCGCGGTTTGGTTCCGGCTGGCTTGGCGTTTCTCGCTCGACGGCGTCGTCGTCTTCGGGATCGTTCCCAGATCTGTTGGCGTTCATTTCTGGCATTTTATCGTCTCCGGAGAGCGGCCTGAGACGCCGGTCTCCCCGCGCGTTCTTGTCGTTTCCCCGGCTTACTGCAGGCGAGGGTGGCCGGGCGTTTCCTCGAATTGCTCGACGGCTAAAATCAAGTTCTTCGAGATAGTGCGCTCGCGGTGACCAATGCGAATTTGCACAGCCGCGTCGGATTCTCCGGTAATTGTGCAGCGGAGTTCCGTTTGCATCGCGTGGTTCCGCGCGGCCGAGAGGCGCAGGACAACCGGTTCGTCGTACCAAGGCATGTAAGTGTCCGGCAACGCGATCGGAACGGGCTGGCTGTGAATCAGGTGCGACACGGTGAGCCTCGCGAACTTCTTTAAGAAGGCCCAGTGTAGGCTGGGCTGAGGGGCCTGTCTGTCCACTTTGGAACGTAATGTGAAATGCCATAGATGGAAGTGAGCCGATGTGAAACTACTTTTGCACGGGCCGAAACGCCGCCGGGCAGACGGTCGCTGGGCGAAGGCGCCGCAATCATGGACTAGAACAGTTTGCTTCGGCCCTTGCGCAATTTGATTTTGAACTCCCGGAAGGAGTCGGTGCCGCGGATGGCGGTGCGCTTCAGCGCGTAGACATCTTTCGGAGGTAGCGAGTTGATCCGCGAGCCGATGCGCAGGGCGAAATTGATTGCGTGGCGGCGGAAAAATTCGCGCATGGCGCGATCGGCGGCGGGGTCACGGGGCATGCGGCCGTAAGGGTAAGCAAAGACGCGGACGAAGGGGCAGCCGGAAGCTTCGATTGCGCGAAGGCAATCGGACAAATCGGCTTCGATTTGCGCCGAGGAGTAATTTTCGTAGCTTTCGTGGCGATGGGAGTGGAGGCCGAATTCAATAAGATGCTGACTGGCGAGCTGCGCGGCGATTTCGTACGACATCAGCGGCTCGCTCGCGCCGGCCCAGCGAGCGACGCCTCCGACGAACGCGGTGGGCAAGAAGACGGTGGCCTTGATGCTGTGTTTCGCGAGCAACGGATAGGCCAATTCGCAGGTGCTGAGGTAACCATCATCGAATGTGACGATGACGGGCTTGGCGGGCAACACGCGGACGCCGTCGAGCGATTGCTTCAAGTCGGCGAAGGTGATGGCCGTGTAGCCGTGGGATTCGATGTAGGCGAGCTGGCGATCGAGGCGTTCGATGGAGATGGTCAGCGCGTCGCAATCCGACGCCGAAACTTTGTGGTAGAGCAGAATCGGGACGCCTTCGGGCGCGGGCACGAACAGGCCGTAGCGATACACCAGCCACAGCAAGATCGCGAGGAAAGCGAGTCCGCCGAAAATTATCGTCGACGAAGACAATGGGGGGTTAGGAACCGGTCAGAGTCGACGCATCGGAATTACCTACTACCCGTTCCAGCGAGTAGCGCGGGCGTAAGGCGTCAGCCGCGCCCGGCGTGCTCTTCAAGAGATGACGGCGCGCCAACAAATTCGCCGGCCAATTGCGGCTCCGGGCGGCGCGGCGCGGATTGCTGACTTTTCTCCCCTGCGCTGGATCCCTCCGCGAGGAGATTCTCCGCAAGTTGCTGCTGCGCATAGGCGCGATGGAACTCCGAAAGCTTGAAATATCTGACCGTCGGATAGAACGCTGAAAACAGGGACCACGTGAAGCCGGCCGCACCGTCCCAAATGAAACCCTGCAGAAAATAGAACTGGATAAACGTGAGCGGCAGAGCGGCGATGGCCCTCAGAAAACTGGGTTTTCGCCCGGTGGGACGGAAATCTTCGAGAGCAGCGAGGGTCGAGTAGCGATTGAACTTGTCGAAATAGTCGGAGATGCTGGTGAAGGAATGGTTGTACATCGGCTGGCGCAAGCGGCCCGTGCGGCCTTCGACCGATACCGACTCATGCACCAACTGGTTGCGAAAATTTCCGAATCTGCGGTCGAAAAGACGCAGCTTGAGCTTCGTGTGACGGCCGCTTTTTCGCACGACCTGATCCCACAGCAACGTGGTGACCGGAATGTAGTAGCCGCTGCAGTTCTCCGAGCGGGCCAGCGCGGAAAGAACTTCGTCCTTCAGAGCGGGGGAGATTTCCTCATCGGCATCGACCGCCAGGATCCAATCGTGCGCGGCCTGGCTTACGGCCCAGGCTTTCTGCTCGCCGTAGCCGCTGAAATCGCGCTGCAATACCTTGCAGCCAAAGGATTCGCATACTTCGACGGTGCGATCCGTGCTGCCGGAATCCACGACCAGTACTTCATCGCACCATGCGAGCGACGCCAGCGTCCGGGCGATGTCCAGTTCTTCGTTAAACGAAATGATGACCGCGCTAATTTTTTGCAATACCGGCCCTTGGCGTGCATGAGCCGAAAGAGAACCCCAACATCGGCCCAAAGTGTTGGCAAAATTGTACACCAGGCGGGTTTCCAAAAGTGTTCTTTTTAGCACAGTTTCAAGAACATCGGCCTGCGCCCCATTCGCCTCGCACGGCAGGTCTCGGCGCGGAATTTGTGAGCTTTGAAATTGCTCGGAAAGAGTTGCGCGCTCAGCTCGATTTTTTCTTCGGAACCTTCGCGCCGCGTTTGCGCGCTTCTGAAAGACCGATGGCGATGGCCTGCGCGCGCGTTTTTACTACGCCGCCTTTGCCGCCCTTGCCCGAGCGCAGTGTGCCGCGCTCTTCCTTGCGCAGCGCCCGCTCGACGCTTTTGCTTGCCGCCTTGCCATACTTTGGCATTGGTTTGCTCCTTCACGCACGCGTTAGATGAATGCCGCGATGCGGTCCACCCGTCTATGAGCGTACGCCGGGCTGCGGCCACGCGCAATGTTTCGGTAGGGAGGCGCATTGTGACCATCATCCAAATCTGATATTTGTTCTCGTTCTCCGTTACGGAGGCAATCGCGGTGGGTGGCTTCATCCCATTCTCGGACGCGTCGCAACGGCCAAGGCGCTTCGCCGTGGTCACGCTGGCGATCATCGTCGTGAACGCGTTCGTCTTCATGTTGGAATTAACGGGTGGCGATGCATTTGTCGAGCGCTGGTCGGTGATCCCCGCCGACATCGTTGCCGGCCACAACTGGATCACGATTTTGACGGCGATGTTTATGCACGCCGGCTGGATGCACATCATCGGCAATATGGTGTTTCTGTGGGCGTTTGGTCCTGAAATCGAAAATGCGATGGGCCGGTTCCGCTACCTGGTGTTTTATCTGCTCTGCGGTTTGGCGGCGTCCGTGGCGCAGATCGCGGCCACGGCGCACTCCATGGTTCCGAACCTCGGCGCCAGCGGAGCGATTGCGGGAGTGATGGGCGCGTTTCTGGTCACCTACCCGCGCGACAAGATTCGTTCGCTGCTGCTGATCGGCTGGTTCGTCACCATCGCGCAAATTCCGGCGGCGCTTTTGATCGGCGTGTGGTTTCTGATTCAGCTCTTCAGCCAGGGTTTTTCTGTAGCGGATATACAGTCGGGCGGCGTGGCTTACATGGCGCACGTCGGCGGCTTGATCTTCGGGGCCATCTTCGCGCGGCTCTTTGAGCGCCCGCAAAATATCGCCGATTCGGAAACATAGCCATCATCGTTTGAAAGGAAACGCCGTGATCGATGCAGTGAAGACCACCGGGTGGAAAGTCGCGGTCACGCGAAGCGTCATTACTGCAGCCGCACTATGGATTGCGATCTGTGCGGCGTCCGCGCCGGAGCTTTCCCCGGCGGATCCGAATCCTGATTTGCCAACGTTCCTTCGCCAGAACTTCGGCCTGAGCGACGACCAGATCGCCGCCATCCGCGGTGGCAAGCCCTTCGCGAAGACGTTGGCGTCCCGCACGCCGGCCGAGGTGTATTTGTTTGGCGCCGTCTACATCAATGCCGCGCCGGAGGCGTATTACAAGTTCGCGCGCGACGTCAACCAGACGCGCAAGCTTCCGTACACCCTTGCACTCGAGCCGCTTTCCATTCCGCCGCAGCTTTCCGACTTCAAGGATTTTTCGCTCGACGATGACGATGTTCAGGCGCTGAAGCAATGCCAGACCGGCGATTGTGCGATTCAGTTGCCTTCGAGCGCCATCCACGATCTGCAACGGTCGGTCAATTGGTCCGCCCCGGACGCGGGCGCGCAAGCGAACCTTTTCCTCCAAAAGACGGCGCTGGCCCGCGTGCTGGCCTACCAGCGCCAAGGCGATCCGGCCCTCGGCGTCTATAACGACCACCCGGACCCGGTCGAGGTGTCTCAGCAATTCGCCTACATGCTCGATTACGTCAAGATTCTTCCGCAGCGTCTGCCGGGCTTTTACCACTACCTTGTCTCTTATCCGGCCGCTAAACCGGCGAACGTCGAAAACATGTTTTACTGGTCGAAAGTAAAATTTGGATTGAAGCCCACGCTGCGCGTCGTGCAAGTCGTGTCCGCGCGCGGGAAACCAGGCGACGATATCGCCTACGCGACCGCAGAAAAACAGCTCTATTCCAGCCATTACTTCGAGACCGCCATCGACCTCAGCCTCTGCGTCCGAGGAAGCAGCGATCCGGCCCATCCCGGTTTCTACCTGGTTGTCGCCATGGGTTCCGAACAAGCCGGCCTGACCGGCGCCAAAGGATCCATAATCCGATATATGGCCGTGGGCCGCTCGGTTTCAAATCTCGAAGACCAGCTCGCGGACATCAAGACGAAGCTCGAAGCGGGGCGGTAGGGCCTCTGCGATAAGTCAGCGTTACGTGAAGCGCGGCTCGGCGCGGCTATCTATGCCACGGCTTCTGCCGGACGATAGCGGCGGACGCGAATTTTTCCTTCGCGCTTCCGCGTGCGCGCAACGTCGTATGCAGACTGCATCCGCATCAACGTATCCATTTGTGGACCGAAGGCTTTTTCAATTCTCAGCGCCATCTCGCCAGACAGGCCGGCCTTGGCGTTGAGCAGGTTCGACAACGCAGGGCGCGACACGCGCAGAACTTCAGCGGCGGCCGTTACGGACAAGCCGAGCGGCTCAATGATTTCGGTCCGGATAAACTCGCCCGGATGCGGCGGATTCAACATAGGCATGTTGGATTCTCCTGGGTGCTAGTGGTAGTCCTCAAAATTCAGGTTACAGATTTCGCGTTCAACAGGATCGATCGAAAACGTCACTCGCCAGTTTCGCGTGACGTGAAGGCCCCACGATCCTTTTCTGCCGCCCACCGGGGCGTGCGCCTTCCACGTCGAGACCGCGCGCAATTCCCCGGCATCTTCCATGGCCTCAAAAAATGCGAGCATTTTCCGGAGCTTGTCTGTGCAGGCCGCGGGCAATCCCCTCGGGTCGTCGTCCTCATACAGGCGCTTCAGGCCTTTGTGGACGAAATTTCTAATCCGCACATACCGAGTGTAGCGTGTACAGTTACGCTTGTCAACACGGAAGAGCCTCAGCCCCCTCTGCTAGACCCAAGCGGGCGCGAGAAGCTCGGGACGCCGAGTGCGGACGGCCCGCTTATTTTAACCGGGAATGTTGACGCCGCTGAGATATCCGCCCAAATGCGCGGCGATCCCCAGGACGCCGGCAGCCACAAGTTCCATCGGCAGAAGGTAGGCCGGCAGCTTCCCTACTGGTGCGCGGCGCGACCGGTAGTGCGCGTACCAGACGAGGCAGATCATCGCACTCGCCGTGACGCCGACCACCAGATGTTGCAGCAGTATGCCGCGAAGCGTTTGTCCATCGAGTTGGAGTTGCCAAGCCAGCAGGCCGGTCGCGACGACCGCCGGTGTCGAAATCGCAGCCAGCAGGAAATTGTAGTAAGCCGCCGCGGCGAAAGTGCTGCGCTTGGTCCAGCGTGCGGCGAGGTCGAAGAACACGCCGGCAAAAAACAGGGCGATGGGAAAGTGGATGAGCACGACGTGCTGCGCGTGTTTGGCCAGCAATGCTTCGCGGATGCTGAATGGATTCATCGTTGAGCCTTATTTCACGATGATCTTGGCGGTCATTCGCGGATGCACCGAGCAGAAGTATTCGTAGATGCCAGCATTTGGGAATGTGAATGAAAACGTGTCGTCGGTATCGAGAGCCTTCGATTTGAAAAGGTGATCGACGCTTACGACGGTATGCGGTACGTCGTCTTTGTTGATCCAGGTAACCGTCGAGCCCGCGGTCACCGTCAGCTCCATCGGTGTGAACATGAAGTTGTCGATGGTCACTACGTTCGTGGCGGCTTGCTCCCCGGCCGCAGCAACGGAGCGCGGCCGCGCGGCGCCGCTCACGAACACGAACGAAAGAACGGCCACCGCGCCCAAAATCACGGTTCCAAGAACCCTGCCAAATTTGCGTCGTTGCATTCCCCAGCTTCGCATTGGAAATCTCCTTAGTCTTGAAGTGTTGAATCTACGACTGCCAACGTGTGCTTACCGCGAATCAGATTCACATCGGTGATGCCCAGTAGGCCGCGCAGTTTGTCGGCCGGCACTTTCATGGGGCCCGGAGAATCGGCCTGACCGGGTTGTGGTTGTGGGAAGGCGGTCGAACAGGCTGTGTGGAACGCTATGTTCCCCTCGATTTTCTGCATTGTCTGGTGAATGTGCCCGTTCAGAACTGTCACGGAGCCAAACCGCTTTAGATAAGAAAGCGCCTGTTCGCTGTCGTCGGTGCCCCAGCCCCACTGCGGATAGACCGCCCAGAGCGGGATGTGCGCGAAGACCACTATCGGTGTGCTGCTTTTCAATTTCGCGACGTCGTTCTTCAGCCACGCAAGCTGATCGTCGCCGAGACTGCCGAGACCACCTGCCTTGAGGTTCAGAACGTTGATCAAACCGATGAAATGCGCCCCTTTCTGATCGAAGCTGTACCATCCATCGCCTTCCGTACCCTGGCCGAAGCGTTCGTGAAAATATTCGCCGTTGTCGTTGAGCACGTCGTGCTCGCCGGGAACGTAAAAGATGCGGTCGGTCTTCAGGCTCTTCAGCGTTTCCGCTAGCGTGTCGAATTCTTCGGGCTTTGAAAGCTGCGACAGGTCACCGGTGTGCAGCACGAACGCCGGCGGCGTTGGCAGCGCGTTGATCTTGGCAATAGCTTCGCGCAGCGTAGCCGTCACATCGGGGTTGGCCGCTTTATTGAAACCGATGTGGCTATCGCTGATCTGTACGAAGCTGAGATCCCCTGTGATGTGCTTTATCCTTTGTTGCAACACATCACCCAGCGCAAATGATTTCAGGACGCCGCCCTGCAGCACGCAAAAAGCGCCCGTGCCGGCCCAGGCCATGCACTTCAGGAAACCCCGGCGATCCACTCCATCGTGATCAAGATTCTTTTCAATGTATTTCGACATGTGCTTTCCTCCGCGTGCGCATCCGAGTGGGCTGAAAGGCCCGTGCATTGCCTTCACCTGTCTAGACTCCCGATGCCCGCCAAATATTCCCGTCGGCCGCGATTATTTGCCGGGAATAAATATGTTTGGCATCCGGTCTGGATCATGGAGAATCCAATGCTGAGATGGGCGAAGAAGCGCGCGCGCCGGACAAAGCCGGATCGTTCGAGCAGATTGTGCTGCCGCACCTGGATGCGGCCTACAATCTCGCGCGCTGGCTTGTTCGCAACACCCACGATGCCGAAGACGTAGTTCAGGAAGCGTATCTTCGTGCGTTCAAATTCTTCGGCGGTTACCAGGGAGGCGACGCGCGCGCCTGGGTGCTGAAAATTGTGCGCAACACCAGCTATTCATTTTTGGAGAAGAATCGTCCCGCCGAGCTCGCGGAAGAATTTGACGAGACGATTCACACCGCCGGGGCGGACGAGGCCGGCGCGGAGGCGACGCTCCTGCAATCGGCCGATACCCGCATGCTGCGTGAGGCGCTCGACGAATTGCCGGTGAATTTTCGTGAGGTCATTGTTCTGCGCGAACTCGAGGAGATGTCCTACAAGCAAATCGCCGAGTTAATGGGCACTCCGATCGGCACCGTGATGTCAGGGCTGGCTCGCGGTCGCGCCCAGTTGCGCGAACGACTGCTGCGCGTGCGCGGCGAGGAGGAGCAACGTGACCTGCGAAAATAACAAGGCATTGCTCCAGGCTTATTTCGACGGCGAACTCGACCTCGTTCGCACCGTCGAATTCGAGCAACATCTGAAGACCTGCCTGGATTGCGCCGCGAAGCTCCGCGAACTTCAAACCTTGCGCCGGTCGTTGCGCGAATCGAATTTTTATGGGCGTGCGCCTGAGAGCCTCAAGGCTCGGATTCGGGCTGAGCTTCCCAGTGCGATGACCGAAGTCAAGCCAATCCCGATGCGTCGTCGTCCGGTGCTTGAGTGGTTCGCCGTGGCCGCGGCCATCGTCCTCGCCGTCGTGGTGGGCGCCAGAGTGATTCCGAACATCGCAGGCCGGCGGCAGTCGGATCTGCTGGCCCAGGAAATTCTCGCGAGCCATATACGTTCGCTGCAGCCGGGTCACCTGTTCGATGTGGAATCCACAGACCAACACACCGTGAAGCCCTGGTTCGACGGCAAGCTGGATTTTTCGCCGCCCGTCGTTGACCTTGCGAGCGATGGATTCCCATTGATTGGAGGCCGATTGGATTACGCCGGAGAACGCGATGTCGCGGCCTTGGTTTATCAGCGGCGCAAGCACTTCATCAATGTTTTCGTGTGGCCGGTTTCCGCCGGATCCGATTCAGCCCAGGCCAGCGAATCAAACCAGGGTTACAACATCGTGCGCTGGTCGCACGGTGGCTTCCAATTCTGGGTCGTGTCCGATGTAAACCCATCTGACCTCGCTGGATTTGTTCAGCTGCTCCAATCCCGCATTCCCTAAGAATCGCGAATCTCGCGACACCGATCGGTCGCGCCGGGCCCGCTTGATCGTTATGCGTTCGGGTACTGCGCCTGCCTGTGTGCGGTTGGTTTTCGCAGGCAGCCCGGGAAAGGCAGACCGCCAAGAGCGGCGGTGCGACGAGGTTCGACGCTAGAAGCTGGGGACGCCGGTGGCGGCGGGGCGGGCTTCGGCGGCGCCATCGGAGCCGAGGCGGAATCGCTCAAACCACACTTGCCCAAGCGACATGAAGCCGGTGTAGAGGTAGCCCCAAACGAAGATGAGAAGAAACGGTACGGTGACGTAGGTCTCGTTTTGGATCGCATACAAAACCGCGGCGCCGAAATACAATCCGAGCGCGACCTCCAGATACGGCAGCCAGCCCGCGCGATTGCGATACGATTTCTTGCGCCACGAGCCGGTGTTGCCTTCGATGCGGTATTTCGGCGTGCGCGCGAATTCCGACTTCACGCCGAACAGCGCCTCGAGCACGGCCTTGGCATTGCGCACGGAAAGCCCGATGCCCACGGCCATCACGAACGGCATATACGGAATCGAGCGGTACCAGGTGCGCGGATACAGCGCCCGCTGCGCCGACAGGTAGAATCCGGAAATCGAAAAGCTCGAAGCCATGAACAGCGGCAAATCGATCAGCATCATCTGGAACCAGCCCTGATAGAAGCGCACGATCATGGCCGGCAGCAGCAGCGTCGAAAGCAGCACCATCAGCGGATAGCTGATGTTGGCGGTCAGGTGAAACACGGCTTCGGTTTTCACGGCCGCCGGCTGGTCCGAACGCAACACGCGTGGCAGGATTTTTTTCGCGGTTTGCATCAAACCCTTGGCCCAGCGCGCTTGCTGCGTCTTGAAGGAATTCATTTCCACGGGCAGTTCGGAGGGGCATTCGACGTCCGGCAA
>Ga0182015_10001197_pt1 | contig 35206 bp, 29 predicted proteins | sample 712P3MmetaG_FD_120478 | JGI IMG/M metagenome (GOLD analysis project Ga0182015, IMG submission 120478) | Permafrost microbial communities from Stordalen Mire, Sweden - 712P3M metaG | ecosystem: Environmental > Terrestrial > Soil > Wetlands > Permafrost | place: Sweden: Stordalen | collected...
GCATCGCTGAAGCGATGCCCTGATACGAACCTGGCCGAAGCTCGATCCCGGATCTCTTCTAGCCCGGGTACGACCCAGTCGGAACGAAAAGGTTCTTAGCTGGGTTGGTCCGCTTGCGGAACTATAACGGTCATGGATATTGAATTCCCTCCCAGAGGGCGAGAACGAGAAAAGGAGTTTCGACCGCTGCGATCGGATTGCGGAGATTTTCGGGTGAGATGAAGTGGAAATGTGGGGTTGCGACGATCGCGCTGCTGGTTCGGAGCATTGCGGGATAGCACTGCTTTCGGCAGTCCGGTGATCGCAGAATCGGGACGTTTTTTCTGGTCCGAAATCGATGATTCGGAAATCGATGACCCGGCCAGCGACGATTCCGCCAGGGAATCGGACATCAGAGGGACGTAGATGTCCTCGAAGATCTGGCGAGGAGCGATGCGAAGAACACCGTCGGAGGTCTCGACGAGGTAGTCGCCTTTGCGCCCTGAGTGCGGGCGGCCTAGAACGTCGGTGAATCGGAGGCTGGTGGTAAGTTGTTTGGCTTTGACCAGGAAACGAGTGCGGTAGGTGATCCATTGGCCTGTTGCTTTCATGAGTAGTGCGCCGGTTTTGTTGTGCAGCCTTTTTGTCGTTCGTCGTTGTTATCAACTTCCACTTGAGGCGGCCCATCCAATGTCGGACCGGGATCGTTTATTTTCTTGTGGAGCGCGAAGGAGAATGTACGAGTGAAATGGCTGCGGGTCAATTCAGTATTTTTGGTGCAGTTGAGGAAAATCTTAGAAGCGAATTCTTAGAGATTCGGATCAGTGAATCAGGCGATCGAAGATAGGTGCTAAGGGGCATGCATGGCGGGTGTTGTGCTGGCAGCAGAGAGCGCAGGTAGAAGGGCTGGGGCACGTCCGGACGGATTCTGCACAGAGTTTGCACAGGAAATGCAGAAATTGCGATTGGCGATTTCCCATTTTCGATTTTTCAATTGCCCATTTTTTTTCTAGGGGGTTGAGGAAGTGCACGGAGAGAGAATGGATTGCCTTCTATATAACCTGATACTCGCTGCTCACCAAACCGCTTGGAAAATGACGCGTCTGGATGTGGCGGAGCTGGATATCGCGGTCGAGAGTGCCAAATAGAGGAATTCCCACGCCGATCAATACCGGAACACGCGTCACAACCAGCCGATTCACCAGGCCCGCACGCAGGAACTGTTGGATGGTGATTCCTCCATCCACATAAAGATGATGTGCGCCGCGAGCCGCGAGCCGCGCAACGATTTCGGCCGGCGGTCCCGACATCTGCTCGACGACTCCGCCCTTCACCATCGACAAATCCAATGGACGGCTGCTCAAGACCACCACTCGTTTCTTGCCGTAGGGCCAAGGGCCGAGCTTGAGAACTACTTCGAAGGTATTGCGGCCGAAGACGATGGCATCCACACTGGCGATGAATTCTTCGTAGCCGTGGGGCTCGCCGCCGTCGGCCGGGAGAAAGTCGAGGGCTCCATCGCGGCGCGCGATGAAGCCGTCAAGACTAGCGCCGACGAATACAGAGCAGGTCATAAGTATGCCCCCAGTATGCCTCCGCTTGCGACGGGGTTTTCGTTTACTTCACGGCCGCCAGTGCCTGGGAAACCTCATTGATATCGGGCACAACCGGGATATCGTAATCCTTATGCCAGGCGAGTTTGCCGTTGCGGTCGATAATGAAGATGGCGCGGCCTGTAATGCCTTTGTCTTCCAGATAGACGCCGTACTTCGCCGCGACGGCGCCGCGCGGCTGAAAGTCGGCCAGCAGCGGATAATGGATGCCCATCTTTTCGGCGTAAGCTTTGTGAGACCACGCACTGTCGACGCTGAGGCCCAGTACTTGCGCTTCGAGTTGGTCGAATTGTTTCTTATCGTTCACCATGCAAGCGTGCTCTTTGGTGCACACCGGGCTCCAATCAAGCGGGTAGAAAACTAAAACTACGTTCTTCTTGCCGCGATAGTCGCTGAGTTTAACTTCTTTTTGATCCTGATCTTTCAAGGTGAACTCGGGCGCGGGCGAGCCGATGGTTAGTGACATGATTTCTCCGTTCATTGAATCGTTGAGATATTTTCTGATTTCATCATAAACGAGTTTGCATTCGGCAAGGAACGACCGGCGGGATCTCGTTTGCAGAGCGATCGGAAGAAACGCCTCCTGAAACTCACTTCACGACTGGCGAGTCGGCATTCGCAGCTTTGTCCTCTTCCGCATGAATCTTGCCGTCGTCCTCGGCATAAAAAGACCGGTGTTGGGCATCCTGCTGTTGCGGAGTCATGATGAGGAAGAAACTGTCATCCTTCCCTTTGAAGCGAACCGTGTAATCGCCGCGTTGGGGGTCGACCATTCGCTTCGTGAACGATCCCGTGTGGACCAGTTGCGCGAGCGAGGTCGCGTAGTGCCCGTACTGTTTCTGGAAGTGATGTTGCGCGCGGATCACCACGCGCATGTAAGCCAAAGCTCCCGCTTCGGAATCGGATCTCGCGGGGTCGCCAGGGAACTTCGGCTGATACGTTGTTGTAGGAGCTTGAGGGTCAGAACCTTGCGGGTCAGCGATGCGCGAACCCGCGAGCAGAGCGGTTCCGGCCAGTAATACCAACACGACAGCAAGGAGACGCGTGGTACTTTTTATCATTCCAATTTTCATTCCAATTTTCATCCCGCTTATCATTTCAAATCTTCTCCGCAAGCGATATTGCAATCATTTGCACACCAAATTTCGGGCGGCGCGCTGCCTTATGAGCCGTTTTTATGTTACTCCCGTAATTCCGCCCGGGTCACGTTATCTTTGCTTTGCAAGCAATTGCCGCTATGCTTCGGTTACGTAATTACGCCCCACGGGGAGATTTATGAAAGCAGCTGTAGCTAGAAAACCAACCATTAAGATTGCTGTGGTGGAGAGCGACCCACTTCGATTTGTGGGATTTCGCGCGCTGTTCGATACCGAGCCTGAGTTCGAACTAATCTCCGCCGGATTGCCCGAGATTTCCACGTTGCAGGGTGTCGACCTGATTTTGCTGGGAAATCGTTCCGGCCAGAACTTGTTCGACGTGATGGCGAGTCTCAAGGCAACGCGCCCGGACTTGCGAATCATCGTAACTGGCTCCGGAATTGACGAAGAAACAATTCTCAAAGCAATCGCCTCTGGCGCGAAGGGCTACGTGGACGAAGCTGCCTCGCCGGCGGAGTTTGTCCAGGCGATCCGCATTGTGAGCCAAGGTTCGGTGTGGGCTCCGCGGAGAGTGCTTTCCATGTTTATCGAGCGAGTATCGTCGGCGCCAGGCCGGATTTTTCCGGCAGGCCGCGTGACCTTTACCGACCGCGAAAAAGAAGTTCTGGAGATGTTGGTGGCCGGACGCTCGAACAAGGAGATCGGATCGCAGCTGGGCATTGAAGAACGTACGGTGAAGGCTCACGTAGCGAAATTGATGCGCAAGGTGGGCGTGCAGAACCGGATCGCGCTCTCGGTGCACGCGATTACGCATTCGCTGGTGACGGCGAAGTAGAGAAGCAGTTCGCGTTTTTCCTTTAGTGACTTTGGGACGATGACCTCCGTAATCTTGTCGGTGCTGTGCCGCTGACGGATACTCGATTCACCTACCACAGAACCTGGGAGACGGGGTTGGACGTGGCGATTAGGGTCACCACGGTCAGCCCCGATTTTTTTGCCTACGGCTTCCTCGTGGCAGCTTCTTAATCCTTCCTGGTTATTTGATCCTTTCTGGTTAAGGGACTCCGCGCGCTCGAACTCGCGCTTTCATTTACAATCCAAAGCAATAGATCCCAGAAAATCTTCTGTGAAGAGGAACCATGAAAAAGTTCTTATTGCTGATGGTGATGGCGTCTCTGTGCGCTTATTCGTTTGCCGCGGAGGAAGAAGGTAAAGTTGCCGAGCGGGTGCAGGCCGCAGCCGATGTGCTGAACGATATTCAGGGAGCGCCGGATAAAGGGATTCCGCAGGAAGTGTTGGGGTCAGCGGATTGCGTGGCCGTGGTCCCAGGATTGTTGAAGGGCGGATTTATCGTGGGCGCAAAGTATGGGCGCGGACTGGCCAGCTGCCGGACGTCGAAGGGATGGAGTGCCCCGGCTTTTTTCACGGTGACGGGAGGCAGTTTTGGTTTCCAGATTGGCGGACAAGCGGTCGACTTGATCATGTTGATCATGAATAAAGATGGAATGAAGCATTTGCTCTCCAGCGAGTTCGCGCTGGGCGCGGATGCCTCCGTGGCCGCGGGTCCGGTGGGGCGCCATGCCGAAGGCAACACCGATTGGAAAATGCGCGCGGAGGTGTTGACTTATTCCCGCGCGCGCGGGCTGTTTGCGGGCATCAGCCTGAACGGCGCGGTGATCAAACAGGACAAAGACAGCACCCGCGAATTTTACGGACGCATGGTGCCGTTCCGAACGGCTTTAACCGGAGAGATTGAGCCGCCTGCCGGTGCGAACGTGTTTCTGCGCTCGCTGGCGCAGTGGGCGCAGGAAGCCGCGAAATAAGCGGACCAAACTAACGTTCGGAGAGTCGGAAGGATCGCTCTTGGATTTCCTTCGTGACCTTTGGCGCCCTTCGTGATCGATCGGCCTGTACTGGCATCCTTGCAAAAAATTTCCCACGGTGATACCGTCACGCTTCCCCCGAATGCGGCAGCGACTTGAGTTTGCGGCAGCTTGGCCGTTCATCAAAATCCTCGGAATATTGCCGCGGCCCCTGGCGCGGGGCTTGGGCATTGGCCTGGCCTGGGCGGTTTACATTCTTCACGTTCGCTTGCGGCAGGTTGGCATGCGCAACCTCGAACTAGCCTTCCCCGAAAAAACCGAGCCGGAACGAGCGCGAATTCTCCGCGGCGAGTTCGCTTCCCTGGGACGCCAACTGGCGGAAGTCTGCCACTTTCCCAAATACACGGCGGAAAATGTCGAGCAGGTCGTGGTTTATGACGGGCTGGAGAATTACACGCAAGCCTACGCTCGCGGCAAGGGCGTGCTATTCCTGACGGCGCATTTCGGCGGCTGGGAGCTTTCCGCGTTCAGCCATTCCATGCACGGACATTGGATGCACGTGGTGATGCGTCCGCTCGACAATGTCTATCTGGACCGCATGAGCCGCGAATATCGTACGATGCATGGCAACAAAGTGGTGGACAAAGATAATTTCGTGCGCGGCTTGCTCTCCGCCATGCACGCGGGCGAGGCGGTGGGCGTGCTGATGGATACGAATATGACGCCGCCGCAAGGGGTCTTCGTGGATTTTTTCGGCATCGCGGCCTGTACGGCGAGCGGTTTGGCGCGGATTGCGCTCCGCACCGATGCGGCCGTGGTGCCGGCGTTTACGATCTGGGACGCGGCCATCGGGAAATACCGGCTGCGCTTCGATCCAGCAGTCGAGTTGCTGCGCACCGGAGATCTGGAAGCCGACATCACGGCCAACACCCAAAAATTCACTTCCATCATCGAAGGCTACGTGCGGAAATATCCCGAGCAGTGGTTGTGGGTGCACCGCAGATGGAAAACGCGTCCGCCGGGGCAGGCGTCATTGTATTGATACCGCCACCGAGACTCAATTTACGCTGTCGCCGTTTCGCTGAGGCCAAAAAAATGTCGCTACTTGCCAACACAATCCCGAACCTGCAAATTTCCTTCGACTTCGCGGAACGTCGTTTCAGTCGAAAGCTTCTGGCTCTCGCGGTACTTTTCCTCGCCTCCTCTTTCTTTTCCCATGCTCAAGCCCAGGCGCATGCTCAAGCCCCTGCCCAGGCGCAAAAGCCGCGCGCCCGCGATCTTGGAGTTCCGTTCGACGGCACTCCTGCCCGCAACAATGCGATCACCGATGTCGCCGGTGTCGAAGTCGGCCACACTACACTCATCTCTGGCAGCGGAAAACTTGTAGTCGGCAAAGGTCCGGTCCGTACTGGCGTCACCGCCATACTTCCTCGGGGCAACGCAAGCAACGACGCAGTCTTTGCCGCCTGGTTCACCCTGAACGGCAACGGCGAGATGACCGGAACCACATGGGTCGACGATTCCGGCTTTCTCGATGGCCCGGTGATGATTACTAACACGCACAGTGTGGGCGTCGTTCGGGACGCCGTCATTGCCTGGAAGGTCAAACGCGGCGGGCCTGACACGGAAGGTTACTGGTGGTCGCTGCCCGTTGTGGCGGAGACCTGGGACGGCTGGCTCAACGACATCAATGGATTCCACGTTCATCCCGAAGATGCCTGGCATGCACTTGATACCGCGCGCTCTGGTCCCGTCGAAGAAGGCAACGTTGGCGGCGGAACGGGAATGATCTGCAACGAGTTCAAGGGCGGCATCGGCACTTCTTCGCGCTTAGTCGATACGCCAGATGGTCGCTTTACCGTTGGTGTGCTCGTACAGTGCAACTACGGAGTGCGAAGCCAGTTGCGCATCGCCGGAGTTCCCGTCGGCAAGGAGATTCCCGAAAAGCCGGCGTACGGCAACAGCGCAGATGCGGGTTTTGCTGCCGAAGCAAAAGATGTCGGCTCTATCATCGTTGTGGTCGCCACAGACGCGCCCCTGATTCCAACCCAGCTCAAGCGCGTTGCGAGGAAAGTTTCCCTTGGCCTGGGCCGCGATGGCAGCTACTCGGGGAATGAATCGGGGGACATCTTCATCGCTTTTTCAACTGCAAACCCCGGGGCAAGCAATCCCAAAGGATTGCATCCACTGACCATGCTGCCCAATGATTCGCTGGATCCGATTTTCCTGGCCACCGTGCAAGTCACCGAAGAAGCGGTTGTCAACGCCATGGTTGCCGCCGAAACCATGAAAGGGATCGACGACCACGAGGTCATCGCTCTTCCGCACGACCGCCTCCGTGAAGTCTTGAAGAAATACAATCGCCTGGAAAAATAGTGGCGGAGACTCGGCCTGTATTCGGAAGTGATTTCGCATCTCCTTAATTCTTCGCTGCGTCCTTAATCCTCTCACTTTCATCCAAACAGCAACGGGAGGATCATTATGCAGAAACGCAGATTAGGCAAAACCGGCGTGGAAGTCGCGCCCCTGGCCCTTGGAGGCAACGTCTTCGGCTGGACGGCCGACGAATCCGCATCTTTCCAACTACTCGATGCTTTCGTCGACAAGGGTTTTAGCCTGGTCGATACCGCGGATGTCTATTCGCGATGGATTCCCGGCCACATCGGTGGCGAGTCCGAGACGGTCATCGGCAAGTGGCTGAAGAACGGCAAGCGTAGTCAGATTATTCTGGCTACAAAAGTCGGCATTGACATGGGTGACGGGAAAAAGGGACTCTCCGCCACCTACATTCGGCGGGCGGTTGAAGATTCTCTCCGCCGGTTGCAGACCGATTACATCGATCTTTACCAGGCTCACCGCGACGATCCCGACACGCCGCTCGAGGAAACTCTTGGAGCCTTCACCGAACTCATCCGCGCAGGCAAAGTGCGAGCCATCGGCGCTTCCAATTACACCGGCGCGCGCCTCGCAGAAGCACTCAGGGTGAGCCAGGAAAACGGCCTTGCTACGTATGAAACTTTGCAGCCGGAATACAATCTCTACGATCGTTTCACCTTCGAGGGCGACCTTGAATCGGTGTGCCGGAAGAACGGTCTGGGCGTGATCTCCTACTACTCGCTGGCCAGCGGATTTCTTACCGGCAAATATCGCTCCGAGGCCGATCTTTCGAAGAGCCAACGCGGACAGACGGTCAAAAAATATCTTACCCCGCGCGGCACGCGCATTTTGGAAGCTCTCGATCAGGTTGCCCAAAAGAAGAATGCCAGCCCAACGCAGGTTGCTCTCGCATGGTTAATGGCCCGCCCTGGCATTACCGCGCCCATCGCCAGCGCCACCAATCTAAAGCAACTGGACGATCTCATCCACGCCGCCAGCCTCGAGCTCGACCAGCCATCCATCGACTTGCTGACGGAAGCGAGTTCTCCAGATACCCAAAGCGAATCGCGCGCCGCCGACTAAGAATCTCCACGTGGCGACTGCTCCACCCTTCCCGTTTTTTGGGAATTAGAAAAATGATCGGGGTGCCCCATTTCTCGCGTTCTTTGCGAGAAGTGGGGGTTTTGACGTTAAATGCGCCAGTCCACCGCATGCAGCGCAATGCCGCTCTCGGCAATCCGATCCGTCTGTGAGACGGCGCAACGCTTCAGCGTTGCGATAAATCTTGCAGGGAAAAACGCTTTGAGCCGCCGCGATAAATTCCAATCGGAGTTTTCTGACTCCTGGTCACACATTACCTTCGCTGCTCACCTACAGTTCCTTTTCTTTCCCCCGCAAACGACTACACTAAAAGCTGTGAAACGTCTCTACACCATCGGACGCATTGCAGGTGGAATGAAGTTCACCTGCACCCATTGCGCCCATCATGTCAGCACTCTCGACTTCGATCCCCGCGACGGCAACCTGCGCACCCAGGCCGCCCGCGCCATCAACCAGCATGCCACCCAGGTCCATCACGAGCCCGTAACCTACTCCTCGCTCGACTCGCAAGTTAACATGACCCGCGTGTAAGGGTCCCGCGCGATTCCGAGCTGCCCACAAAAAAACCCTTGTCATTCCGAACACGCCCGTAGGGCGGGTGAGGAATCTGCTGTTTGTTTGTGCAGAAGTGCAACTCGGCTTCACGCGCCGCGCTTGTGGATTTCTTCCCAAAATAAATTGCTCAAAGTTCCCGAGGCCGCGTCGGGCTGAAATCAACTTTTCGCGATGCTTCTAAAATCTCGCCTGGCGAAACCGACATCGCATTCACTTGTGACATCTAACCTTCCCGTCCACAGGCGCGCTCGCCGATCATAACGGCGGAGGCAGTGCGCAGTTGTCATTCTTCGGAGATTCAGCACAAAGTAACTCCCATGCAATCAAGATTTTTCCTCCAACTTATTGCAGCCCTTAGATCATTTCCGGTTTTCGCTGCAAATTGATGATTCGAAGAGATCGTAGGGAGGGGGAGGGGGTACCGCTTACCAAGGCGTAACCAGCCCGCTTCCCGAGTTGGAACAAGAATATTTTGGCGGGTCGGTCCTCAGTCCTCAACTGCGGGGGTGGAGCCGCGCGGTGCTAGGGATCCTTCGACTGCGCTTAGGATGGCGAGTGAGTGGTCACGGCTCGGCACTCGGTACTCGCAACTAGGCCACAGCCTTATCCGTGATCTCAAGGCCGCGATCGATGATGGCGAAGGCCTCGCGCAATTGCTGTTCGTTGATGCAGAGCGGCGGATTGGTGAAGAAAGTGTTCCAGCGGACTAGCGTGTAGAGGCCCTGCTCGCGGAAGAAGCGGCCAAGGGCGACCATCTCGTCCGACGTGCCGTTGAACGGAGCCATGGGCTGGCGCGTTTTACGATTGCGAATCAGTTCGAAGATTCCGAATAATCCGATCGACCGCACCGCGCCCACGGACGGATGTTTGGCCTGCATTTCTTTTCCCAGCTGGGTTAGGACTGCTCCCATTTTTTTTGCGTTCTCGATGAGGCCATCTTCTTCGTAGACCCGGATGGTCGCCAGCGCGGCGGCGCATCCCATGGGATGGCTGTTGTAGGTCAGGCCTCCGTAGAAAACTTTGTCCTGGAAATGCTGCGCGATGTGATGACGCATGCCGACCGCTCCCAGCGGAAGATAGCTCGAGGTCAATCCCTTCGCCATGCAGATAAGATCGGGAACGATCTTCCAGTGATCGATGGCAAACCATTCTCCGGTGCGCCCGAAACCGGCCATTACTTCGTCGGCGATCATCAGGATTCCGTATTTGTCGCAGAGCTTGCGCACGCCTTCGAGATATCCATCGGGCGGAATGAGGATGCCGTTGGTGCCGACGACGGTTTCGAGGATGAATGCGGCGATGGTCTGCGCGCCTTCCAGTTGAATGGTCTCTTCGATCATCGCGAGAGAAGATTCCGCCGACTCCCATCCTCGCTCGATGCCATGATAAGGATCCAGCACATGGACGACGCCCGGAATGCCAGGTTCGGCGGCCCATCGGCGAGGGTCGCCGGTGAGCGTGATGCTGCCGCTGGTTGCGCCGTGGTAGGAGCGATAGCGCGCCATGATCTTGTGGCGTCCGGTGAAAAAGCGGGCGAGCTTGATGGCATTTTCCGTAGCTTCGGCGCCGCCGTTGGTGAAGAAAAAAGTGTCGATGTCGCCCGGAGTGATTTGGGCGAGTTTCGCGCCAAGGCGCGCGCGAACTTCGGTGGCCATGAACGGATTCGCGTAGGCGAGCGTGGCGGCCTGTTCGGCGATGGCTTTCACGACACGCTCGTCTCCGTGCCCGATGTTAACGGACATGAGCTGGCTGTTGAAGTCGATGAAGCGCTTGCCTTCGGGCGTGTAGAAATAAATTCCCTTAGAGGAGGAAACGGGAATGGGATCGACCTTGGATTGCGCCGACCATTCGTAGAGCGTGTGTTTCTTGCAGAGGTCGACGATTTCTTTGCCAGACATTGTGGGCATGGCGGGAGTTGTGTTCATGGAATCCTCAATTTGATAATTAACAGTATCGCCGATTATTGAGTGATTGGGCGATACAGTGATTGAGCGATTTCAATGGCCAAGTCGCCCCATCACACAGTCGCTCGCTTGCAAAGAGAGCTAGTCAATTTTGGCGCATCTGATGTATGATGCGTGATGACACATGCGTACAACCCTTGCAATCGACGATGACGTGCTCAGCGCCGCCAAAGAGATGGCTCTGATGGAGAAAAAGTCCGTAGGCGAAGTGATCTCTTCCCTCGCCCGGCGCGCGCTTTCGCCTCCGGAAACTGCCCCGAAGACGCGGAACGGCGTGCCGCTCCTGAAGCTGCGCAAGGGCGCACCTCGAGTGACTTCGGAATTGGTGCGTCGGCTCCGCGAGGATCTGCGGTGAGCCGGTTTCTTCTGGATGTGAACGTCCTGATTGCTCTGATCGATCCCGCTCACGTGCAGCACGATCGTGCGCACGCCTGGTTCGCGGCAAAAGGACGTAAGGCCTGGGCGACGTGTCCGCTGACTGAAAATGGAGTTCTGCGTATTGTCGGTCATCCTCGCTATCCAAGTTCTCCAGGATCACCCGCGGTCGTTGCCGAGTTGCTTTCGTCATTCCGAAGTTTGCCCGGACATGCTTTCTGGCCGGACGATCTATCTTTGCTGGATGGTGAACACGTTAACGCAGAGCGTCTTCTAGACTCGGCTCATGTCACCGATAGTTATCTTTTGGCGCTCGCGCGCGCGCATGAGGGGCAGTTGGCCACTTTCGATCAACGCATGCCCACCGAGTCGGTTATTGACGGGGCCAAGGCGCTTCATCTGATCCATTGAGGATCGACCTTGGATTGCGCGGACGATTCGTAGAGCGTGTGCTTCTTGCAGAGGTCGACGATTTCTTTGCCGGTTAGCTTGTCGGTTGCGGGATTTGCGATGGTGGTCATTACTTGGCTCCTGACTTTTCAAAACCCTTTAACACAGAGGATCACAGAGTAGAACTTTAAAATTTTCTGCTGTGATCTTTGGCCCAGCGTTCGACGACTACTTTCTTGTCGGTGTAGAACTCGATGGCGTCGCGGCCCTGGCCGTGGAGGTCGCCAAAGAAACTGTTTTTCCATCCGCTGAAGGGGAAGTAGGCCATGGGCGCGGCGACTCCGATGTTGATGCCGATGTTGCCGGCTGGGGCATCGTAGCGGAAGCGCCGCGCGGCCGATCCGCTCGACGTGAATAGGGAGGCTTGATTGCCGTAGGCGCTGCGTTCGAGAAATGCAAGCGCGTCGTCCATGTCGTTCGCGTGGACGAGGCTCAGGACGGGGCCGAAGATTTCCGTATCGGCGAGGTCGCTGCTGGCGGGGACGTTGTCGAGGATGGTGGGCTTCACGAAGTTTCCGGATTCGTATTTTGCGATTTTTGTGTTGCGGCCGTCGAGCAGAATTTTTGCGCCTTGTTTTTCGCCGACTCCAATTAGCGATTCGACGCGCTCTTTGCTTTCGCGGGAGATGACGGGGCCCATCTGGACGCCTTCTTCAAGTCCGTTGCCGACTTTGAGTTTCGAGACGGCGTCGGTGATGGAGTCGCGGAAAGTTTTTTGCGCTTCCCCGATCGTGACCGCGACAGAAACTGCAAGGCAGCGCTGGCCGGCGCATCCGAAGGCGCTGTCACTGATGATCTGCGTGGCCATGGGCATGTCGGCGTCGGGGAGAATGATGACGTGATTTTTTGCGCCGCCCTGGCACTGGCAGCGCTTCCCTTTTTCGCCAGAGCGCGCGTAGATGTAACGCGCCACAGGAGTAGAACCGACGAAGCTGATGGCGCGGACTTTGGGATGATCGATAAGGGCGTCGACGACTGCCTTGCCGCCATTGATGAGGGTTACGACGCCTTTGGGCAGCCCGGTTTTTTCGAGGAGTTCGTAGACGTAGCGCATGGTGAGCGGGACACGCTCGGATGGCTTGAGGATAAAGGTGTTTCCGGTGGCGATGGCGTAGGGCAGGTACCAGAACGGAATCATGCCGGGGAAATTAAACGGAGTAATAGCGGCGACGACTCCCAGAGGCTGGCGGATCATCATCTCGTCGATGCCGCGGGCGACGTCTTCGAGGTTGTAGCCCTGCATCATCATGGGGATGCCGCAGGCGACTTCGACGTTCTCGATGCCGCGGCGCATTTCGGCTTTGGCATCGGCAAAGGTCTTGCCGTTTTCCTGCGTGATGATGCGGGCGATGTCTTCGATGTGATCCTCGAGCAGCATCTTTAATTTAAAGAGCGGCTGGATGCGGTCTTCGGGCGGGGTGCGGCGCCATTCGGGGAAGGCGGCAGCGGCGGCTTCGACAGCATGGTTGACTTCGGCGGCGTCGGCTAGCGGGACTTGGGCTAGCACCTCGCCCGTGGCGGGATTGATTACGTCGCGCCAATCTTGTTTCGATGAACCAGCGGAGGAATCGGTCCAGCGGCCGTTGATGTAGTGGGTGAGCTTGATCACGGGGGGTGCGGCGACGGATGTCATGGGTTGCCTCGGATTCGTTAAGGCTCATGCGCGTTTTAGGATGACAGAGCGCAGTTACAGAGATCCTTCGAGCGCAAAAAACGCGCGCTCAGGGTGACAATTCATTTTCACATCAAAAGGTGGTGCTTGACCATCACCGCCAGCGTATGGGTCCTCACACGGTACAAGACTCAATCAGATGCTCGGCCCATCGCTGCGCTTCGGGGTATTGTTCCGAATCAAGAACGAACTCCTGTCCCCTGCCGACACTCCGCAGGGTCACGTCGCCGCCATCCAGGCACGTCCAGCTTTTCTTGCTAGGATACTGCAAACAACTCGTTTCGGCTGGCCAACAAAAGCCGCCCTCTGACGCTGAAGCGCGTTTATTTTAATGAACTTAAAGGCACGAGTGAACTCGTGCCCTTCCCAAACCGATTTCGAACCAAGGGTCTGTAAGCTGCCTAACGAGTTTTTCTTTCACACCAACTGTGCGACCGCGCCCTTCTTGTCGCAGACTGCCGTCAGCGCGGATTCGAGGACGTCCAACCCTTCGTCCATTTGTTCGTCGGTGGCAACGAGCGGAACCAGGACGCGGATTACGTTACTGTACGAGCCAGCCGTGATCGTGATCAGGCCGTGTTCGTAGCAGTATTGCGTGATTTGTTTTGTTTCTTCTGCCGCTGGAACTTTTGTTTGTTGTGATTTTACGAGTTCGATGGCTTGCATGCCGCCGAGGCCGCGGGCGTCGCCGATAAGCGACCAGCGAGTTTGCCATTCGCGAGCGCGGCGCTGGAAGCGGGTTCCGAGTTCGTTGGCGCGAGCGAGCAAGTTTTCTTTTTCGAATAAATCTAAAACCGCCAGGGCTGCGGCGCAGGAGAGTGGATTGCCTGCGAAAGTTCCGCCAAGGCCGCCGGGGCCGGGAGCGTCCATGATTTCGGAGCGACCCGTGACCGCTGCTAATGGCAGGCCTCCGCCTAGCGATTTGGCGGTTACTAAGATATCCGGCGCAATGCCGAAGTGTTCGCTGGCAAAGAGCTTGCCGGTGCGGCCGAAGCCGGATTGGACTTCGTCGGCGATGAAGAGGATGCCATGTTTGTGGCAAAGATCGAGGAGGACTTTGAAGTAGTCAGGCGGAGGAACGACGAACCCGCCTTCGCCAAGGACTGGTTCCACGATGAGGGCTGCGACTTCCTCATTGGCTACGACACGCTTGAATGTGTCTTCGAGATGGCGTGCGCAGAAAAGATCGCACGAAGGATATTTCAAATTGTAGGAGCAGCGGTAGCAATAGGCGTAGGGGACGCGGTAGACCTCGCCGGGAAATGGAGCGAAGCCAGCTTTATAAGGATGCGTCTTGCTGGTGAGGGCGAGAGTCATCATAGTGCGGCCATGGAAGGCGTCTTCAAAAGCGATGACGCCGGGGCGCTTGGTGTAGACGCGAGCGATTTTGACGGCGTTCTCGATGGCTTCCGCGCCGGAGTTGAGGAAGATAGTTTTCTTTGCGAATTTGCCGGGCGTGACCTGGTTCATGCGCTCGGCGAGTTGGATGTAATTTTCGTACGGCGTTACCTGAACGCAGGTGTGAAGAAATTTTTCAAGTTGCTCGCGGACGGCCGTGGTCACGGCTTCCTGGCGATGTCCGACGTTGAGGCAGCCGATGCCTCCGGCGAAATCGATGAAGCGGTTGCCATCGACGTCTTCGAGCCACGCGTCTTCGGCTTTGGCGACGTAAATGGGCGTGGCGTGAGAAAGGCCACGGGGCACGGCCTGGGCGCGGCGCGCCGAGAGGGCCTGGGAGTTGGGGCCGGGGATGGGGGTGTTGATGCGAATCGTACTCATGTTAATTTCTCGTGTGCGTTTTGAAGACTAGGAAGAAGGTTATTGCGGTAGAGATCCTTCGACTGCGGTTGATCTTCGCGCTTGGGCGCGAAGATCAATCCTCCCTCAGGATGACAGTGCTGGAGTGACCTTTTCATCAGTACCAGCCGATCGGTGCTTCGTTTAGATTGATGTAGACCTGTTTGGTTTCGAGATACTCTTCGATACCCCAGGGGCCGAGTTCGCGGCCGAAGCCGGATTGTTTATAGCCTCCCCAAGGGGCTTCGACATAAGTTGGCTGCATGTGGTTCACCCAGACGATTCCGGCACGTAGCGCTTTGACGGAACGCATGGCTTTGAAGATGTCGCGGGTCCAGACGGCGGCGGCGAGGCCATAAGGAGAATCGTTGGCGATTTTAAGCGCGTCTTTTTCGTCGTCAAAAGGAATGACGGCGGCGACAGGGCCAAAGATTTCCTCGCGGGCGATGCGTGCGGAGTTTGAGACGTTGGAGAAAATGGTGGGTTGAACGTAGTAGCCTTTGCCGATTTTTTCGGGGCGTCCGCCGCCGGAGGCGAGCGTGGCTTCTTTCTTACCAATCTCGATGTAGGAGTTGACACGGTCGTATTGTTCTTTGCTGACCAGCGGACCCATCTTTGTGTCGCGGTCGAGGGGAGGACCGAGCTTGATCTTCGTGGCTTTTTCCGTCATGGCTTCGACGAATTTTTTATAAATGGATTTTTGTACGAGGATGCGGCTTCCGGCGGAGCAGACTTCGCCTTGATTGATGAAAACGCCGAAGAGAGCGCCATCGATGGCGGCTTCGAAATCGGCGTCGGCGAAAAAGATGTTCGGGCTCTTGCCGCCGAGCTCGAGGGTGACTCGCTTCACCGTGTCGGCGGCCTGTTTGACGATGATTTTGCCGACGGAGGCGCTGCCGGTGAAGGCGATCTTGTTGACGTCGGGATGCTGGACAAGCGGTGCACCGCAGGTTTCGCCGAAACCAGTCACGATGTTGACGACGCCGGGAGGCAGCCCGCAATCGGCGAAATAGTTGGCGAGTTCAAGGGCGGTGAGGGGAGTTTGCTCGGCGGGTTTGAGGACGCAGGTGCATCCCGCGGCGATGGCGGGAGCCAATTTCCACGCGGCCATGAGAAGCGGGTAGTTCCAGGGAATAATTTGCCCGGCGATGCCGACTGGCTCTTTGAGCGAAAGCGACATGGCGTTGTCGGGAACAGGATTGACGTAGCCGACAACTTTGGTGGCGAGGCCGCCGTAATATTCGAAGCAAGTGGCGGCGTCGTTGATGTCGAATTCGGCTTCGACGATGGGCTTTCCGGTGTTGCGGCATTCGAGTTCGGCCAGAGCGGCGAGGTTGGCGCGGATCTTTTCTGAGAGGCGGAAGAGTACTCGGCCTCGCTCCTGCGCGGTCGAGGTGCTCCAGGGACCGTCTTCGAACGCGGCTTTGGCAGCGGCTACGGCGCGGTTGACGTCATCGGCGGTGGCGTCGGGAACCTGGGCGATGACTTCCTCCGTGGAGGGATCGTAAACAGGGAAAGTTTTGGATGAGTTGCTGCTGATCCATTCGCCATTGATGTACATCTTGTACGTCTTAACGTCTGTTTTGACTCCGCCGGACATTTTGTTTGGACCTCCTGCTGACCTCAGCGGCTAAAGCCGCCATCAGTCTTGCTCTATAACCGCAGCGCTGAAGCGCTGCGCCACCCAAAATCAAACTTGCTTTATCGGCACTACTCAAGTCGTGTCCTGATACGAACCTTCCTTCACTCCAGACCGCCGTCCCTCCGGGGCTTTATTACGACCGTAGACGTAGAAGAAGAACGCGGCAAGACCAATGAAGAATAGAGTGCCGCCGAACATCCATAGTTCATAGGACCATATGGAACTAATTTGCTGCGCTGGAAAAAACACGAGCGAAATACCAAGCACGGTAGTAAGCAGTCCGCTGATGCCAGCGAGGAATAGGGTGGGGCGGCTATAGTGGCCTCGGGACGTGGATTCTCTGAGGGCGAAACGAATTAGCGCGCCGAACATATAGAGGAACGGGATCAGTTGCAGGACGACGGCGAGCGATAAAAGTTTCTGGAAAGTTTCCTGCACACCAGCACCGAGAAAATTCATGATGACCAGCAAGGCGGAGACAATGGCTTGCACGATGAGCGCGGCGTAGGGCGTAGCGTAGCGAGGGTGAACTCTGCCGAGCCATGAGGGCATGTAGGAATCGAGGCCGGCGACGAATGGAATTCTGGCGGAGCCACCCATCCAGGCGGAGCCGATCCCGGCGATGGAGAGGCTGAGCATCAGGGCGAAGGGGATGGTAATCCATGCCACTCCGACGCGACCCGCCATTTGAGTTACGGCTTGCACGATTCCCTGCAGAACGTTGACGTTTTTTCCGACTGCGATGAGCAACGTCAGCGTGGCGCCGACGTAGAGAGCTCCGGAAAGAATTCCGCCCCAGGCGACCGCGCCGGGAAGAGTGCGAGATGGATCCTGAATTTCGTCGCCCATGACGGAGGCGAGTTCGAGGCCAACTAATCCAAAGCAGATTACTCCGAAAGAATTCAGAACGAAGCGCGGATTGGGCGGAATTTTGAAATCGGCGGCGGTGATGGTGGTGCCAAAGCGCGACCAGACCAGAATGCCAAGGCCGATAAGAACGGCGGCAGCGATAAACGTTCCGATTGCGCCAAGATTGTTGATCCACTTGCCGACGCCGAGGCCGACGATATTAAGGATGGTGAGGAGCGCGAGCAGGATTAGCGAAGTAGTGGAGGCGAACAGTTTGCTATCCGCGAGATGGAGATGGCTGGGACCGAGCACGTAAACGGAGACGCCGACGAAATAGAGCATCACGGTCGGCACGTAGAGCATGTTGTTCGTCCAGTAGCACCAGCCGGAGAGGAATCCGTGGAAGTCGCCGAAAACCTCTTTGGCCCACAGATAGACGCCGCCTTCGCCGGGATAGCGGTGCGCGAGTTCGATGACGGCGATGCCTTGCGGCCAGAAAAATAAAACTAGAGAGATGATCCAGAGCCAGATGGTGACGCCGCCGTTGGCGGCAATGGAAGGGACGACGTTCAAGTTGAAGACGGCGACGACGAAGAGAAGGACGAGGTCGCGACGCCCGAGGGCGCGGATCAGGTGAGGCGTGGCGGGTTGGGCGGTGGTGGACAAGATACCGGTTGAGACCGACGAACAGCAGATTCCTCACCGGGCTTTGCCCGGTTCGGAATGACAAAGTTTTAAGATCGGCAGGGACAACCGAGGGCGGCTGTCCCCACATTTCTACAAAATTTAATGCGCGACGGCGACTGGCGCTTCGCGCTCTTGTTGCGCACTCGCGAGTGACGACGCGATGTCATCGAAGGCAGATAGATGCTTATCGATGTCCGCCTCGGTGTGCTGGACGGAGATGGTCCACTGCTCGTCCCACCAGTAAGGCTGTGCCATCACGCCGCGGTTGACCATGCCGAACCAATAATGGCGCCAGAGATCGATATCGATGGTGTTCCAGTCACGGTAGTTGCGAATTTCGTTGGGATAAAACATGAGCGCGCCGTTGGCTCCAGCTTGCGCGATGTAGGCTTGCAGGCCAACTTTTGCGATGGTCCTGCGATAACCGTCGGCGAGCTTCTTGCCGAGTTTGTCGACGTGCGTGTAGTTGTCGCGAGTGAGAACCTCGCGGAAGGTGGCGAGCCCGGCGGCCATTGAAACGGGATTCGTATTGTAAGTGCCGCCGTGGAAAACCTTGTGTTGCGAGATGAGATCCATGACAGACTTGCTCGCGCCGAACGCGGCAAGGGGAAAGCCGCCGCCGATGGACTTGGCGAGGCAGATCATGTCGGGCTTCACTTTGAAGTATTCACTGGCGCCGCCCCAGCCGAGCTTTGCGCCGGTCTTTACTTCGTCGAAAATCAGGAGCGCGCCATATTTTGTGGAAAGAGCGCGGAGGCCTTCGAGGAAGCCGGGTTGCGGGATGCAGAGGCCGACGTTCATCAGGATGGGCTCGAGAATGATGGCGGCAATTTCGCCGGGATTTTGCTGGAAGCGGCGTTCGACGCTGCTGAGGTCGTTGAAGGTTGCGATCTTCACATTATCGATCGCTGACTTTGGCACGCCTAAGCCACCGGAGACCGGAGTGGGATCGTTGATGTCACCGAACTCGGGCGCGTGGGGCTTCACGCTGACGAGAGCGGAATCGTGCAGGCCGTGGTATGCGCCTTCGAATTTGATGATCTTGTCGCGTCCGGTTGCGGCGCGTGCCAGGCGAATGGCGTGCATAGTGGCTTCGGTACCGCTATTTCCGAAGCGGACCATTTCGACCGGAAAGCGGTTGCAGATTTCTTCGGCGAGTTCCCATTCCATGTCGTGCGGCATGCCATACATGGTGCCGGTGGAGAGACGTTTTTCAACAGCCTTCATGACGGCGGGATGGCAGTGCCCAGCCATGAGCGCACCGAAGGTGAGGTTGTGATCGATGTATTCGTTGCCGTCGAGGTCGCGGAACTTGCTGCCTCCGGCATCTTTCACAAAGATGGGCCAGGGTTCGTAATGTCGATAGTTGCTGGCCACGCCGAGCGGGATGCGCTTCAAATTTTTCTTGTAGGCCTCGGCGGACTTGGGCGTGCGGCGCTCAAACGTGCTGAGTTCTTTCTGCAGATCGGGATACATCGAATTGCTCCGGGATAGCTCAGGCCGTGATCACTCCTGTGAGTGGGGCCATTAGAATGCCGGACGAAGAATCGTCCGGGTTGCATCTTAAAGTCTAATCCTTGCCTAAAAGAAATACTTTAAAGCGAACTGGACGAGGCGCGGATCGCCCGCTTCCGTGATTTTGCCGAACTCGGTTGCACCGTCCGAATAGTGGCCGTCCGGGTTCGAGTAGTTCGTATGGTTGAACACATTGAAAATTTCGGCACGAAACTGGAAATACCTGTTTTCGCTAAAGGCGATTTTCTTATGAACCGAGAAATCCCAATCCGAAAGGCCCGGACCGCAACAAATGGTGCGCTGGGTGCCGTTGTTGAATTGTCCGAGGGGAGGATCTTGAAATTGATTGTAGTTGAGATAAAAGCCGCCAGTCTTCTTCGGATTCTCGATTTGCAACGGACCGATCAGACTGGGCGCCTCGGTTCCAAGGAAAAAGAGGCTGTTGATCAGTTCCGTATCGTCCTCGGTATCGAGACGGATGGGGAATCCGCTTTGGAATTGCGTGATGCCGGAGACTTCCCAGTCGTTGACGATACGGCCGGCAAAGCCTTGCCGCTTCGCGATGGGAAGCTCCCAATCGTAGCTGACTACGAAACGTTGCTTCGAGTTGAAAAGCGAGAGAGCGCGGCTGGCGTTGAAATTGAATGGATTGAGCGTTTCTTCAAAAGTTGAACCGTCATCGATGGATTTGCTGAACGTGTATGCCGCCTGGAATTGCAATCCATGCGAGAAGCGTTTTTGCAGCATCATCTCCAGCGCGTTGTAGGAGGAGTTGGCAATCGTGTCTTCGGCGAAGATGTCGGTGAAGACCGGAACGCCATCGACCGGGCAGCCGGTGCCGGTAAACGGATTGCAGTTCGGGGCAGAATAACGACGCAAGCCGACAAGGTCGAGACCAGAGAGCGATGTTCCGGCCGGCAGAACGGTTGGACCGTTCGGACCGTAGGGTAGATGGAATCCGCCCGCAGGAGCGGTAGCACCCGCAGGAAAGATAAATTGTTCATCTTCGCCGGTAGGAGCGCAGGTTCCGGAGCCCAGCACGGCGTTGATATCCAGACAGGTTTGCGGATTCGAAGGATTGATGTCATGCGAGGCCAGCAAACGATGGCCCTGAGATCCGACGTAGCCAATCTGGAACATCATGCTGTTGCTCAACTCGCGCTGAATGGTCAGGTTGTACTGGCTGGTGTATTGCGATCGAAGGTGGGGCTGGAATTCGCCGTAAAGAAGGATCGGACGAAACAGCGAGAGATCGGTGGGCTGGCCCTTGGTGGGCGTAATAATGCCGCCGAAGGGATTTGGAGTCTGGAAATTATTTTGGTTCACGAACGGAGTGTTTAAAAAAACATCCGACAGCGAGGAACTGCCTCCGAAAGGCGGTTCCGCGCCGAACTGAGCGAGAACCAATTCTTCGATGGGATTGTAGAAGAGGCCCCAGCCTGCGCGAATGCTGGTTTTGCCGTTGCTGCCGAAGAGCGTACTAAGAGGGCCGCTGCTGAAATTAGGGCTGTAGGCGATGCCAAAGCGGGGGGCGAAGGCTTTGTAATAGGTGGAAGTCATTCCGGCGGGAACACCGGGGTCGCCGGGAACCACAAGGCCTGTAGGTTCCGAACCAGTGTTGGCACAAGTGGGATTGGCCACACCGTAACCCTGCCAGTAGGCGGTGCTGGTGGTAATTCCGCAAGGATAAACGGTGGAGTTTTGTCCAGGCCGAAACGTTTCGACGTGGCCGCTAATGTCGACCGGAGGCGGGGTATATTCCCATCGCAAACCGTAGTTCAAGGTTATGTTGGATTTGATCTTCCAACTATCCTGGATGAAAGGATAGACCGATGTGCTACGAATGTCCTCACGCTGGCCGGAGCCTTGCGTATAGCCATCGGCAAGGCCCAGCAGAAATTCGGCATATTGGTCGCCGTCCGCCGGAACAATCGCGTTCGGTCCGCTGTTGTCAAATGTGTACTCGCCATTGAGGTCGAAATAGTAGTACTGATCGAAGCGGGAACGGCGGACATCGGCGCCGAACTTAATGGTGTGACTGCCTTTCACCCAGCTGATTTCGTCGTTCCATTGAAAGCTGTTTCCGACTTGCGGTAAAAAGCCTTCAAAATTGTTTCCGAACTCCGCGCCGCCGGAGATGTTGACGTAGGGAACGCCGGTAAGATTTGCAGGCAAGCCGGGAGTAATGCCCAGGTTCGGAGAGGTTCCGAAGTCATTTTGGATGGTGGCAGAATCCGAAAGTCCGGTGAAGCAGTAAGCGGAAGCGCGGCCTGTGCAGGAAGAAGTGACCGCATTGGAGGTTTGGTTCTTGAGAAATCCGAGTTCGCCTTCACGCATATAGGTGAAGTGCGCCTCGTTCACAAGCGCGCTGCTGATGGTCCACGTATGGCTGAGGTTCCACTGCTGGAAGCGCAGATCGTTGTAGTTTCCGAAGCCTGGGACGTTGGCGCCAGACGCTTCGAAAGTGTTGTAGGGCTGGAGTTGGCGCCCGTCGTCAAAATAGTAGTAGGCCGTAAAGTTTTGGCGGTCGTTAATTCTGTGATCAAAGCGCGCGGTAAATTGGTCCGCATTATCGGTGCCCACGGGAACCGCCTGATACAGGCTGGCGCCGTTATTCGCCGCTGGGACAAATTGCTGCAGCAAGTTGGCAGCGACGGGATCTTGACATTGCGACGGGATGGTTCCATTGGGGAAGACCGAGGTCCAGTCAATTTGTGGCGTGGTGTTGGTTGTATCGGGCGGCAGATTGGCAATGCCGTTCGGCCCCAGTCCCAACGCTTGGTCGCAACCTGGCCGGCCATCCAAGACCTGAGCAACGAGCGGTACCTGGTATCCGGTGGGTGTCTGCAGATACGGCATGCCGTAAGGAGCGGGAATTTGAAGATTTGGATTGATTTGGTTGAAAGTGCCGGCCCCACCAAAGTTTCCACTGGTAGCATTCCTCTCTGCGGAAGTGGGAACGTTTAGCAGTTGCCCAGGCTGACCAGCGCGGATGCGACGGCCTTCATAGGAAAGGAAAAAGAAAGTGCGATCCTTCTTGATGGGACCGCCGAACGTTCCGCCAAACTGATTCTGATTGAGCTGCGGCGTCGATGGATCAGGATAGCCGCGTGCATCCAAAATGGTGTTGCGAAAGTATTCGTACACGTTCCCGTGGAAACTATTGGTGCCGGACTTGGTAATCACGTTGACCACTGAGCCCGAGTTCCTGCCATATTCGGCATCGAATGTGTTCGTAATGACGCGAAATTCCTCGACGCTATCGGGCGTGGGCTGGATGGTGGGAGTGTTCACGAACTGATCGTTCGCATCGCCTCCATTGACACTAAAATTATTGGATCGAGTGCGGCCTCCGTTTACGGAGACGGAACCCGCATCGTCCGAGCCGAAGAACAGGCTTCCGCTCGATCCAAGCTGGGCTTGAACTCCGGGCTGAAGCTGGAGGAACTGATAAGTGTCGCGCGTGTTCAGGGGCAGTTCATTGACCGACCGGTCATTGATTACGGCGCCGAGCTGAGTGCTGGTGGTATCGACCTGAGGCGCTTCCGACGTCACTTCCACCGTCTCTTGCGAGCCACCGATTTGGAGGGAGGAGTTGAGGGTCACGACCTGATTGAGGTCGACGATCACGCTCTTCTGAACATTCTTCTTGAAGCCGGTCAACTCGAACTGGACGGTATAAGTCCCGGGGACTACTTCAACGAAGTTGTAATCGCCACTTTCATTGGTAAGCGCATCACGGCTGATGCCAGTGGCTTCGTTGACCAGAGTCACTTTGGCGCCCGCGAGAACCGCACCGGAGGGATCCGCTACGCGACCCAGGACGCGGCCATTGGCGCTTTGCGCCGAGAGCGGAGGGGGGACGGCGAGAAAGAGGGAAATCGCAAGGCAAACAAGTTTCTGACAGATCGATTTGAAGTTGACCGGGGTCCAGCGGAGCGGCAACGGCATGGAACCTCCAAGCTTTGGGAACGATTGTTTTCGCGAAATCGACTGCTTGTGAAAAGTTACAACCTTGCTATAATCCCGCAAGGTTAGAGAAAGGGGACGCGGACTGTCAAGGACAAAAACGCGCTGCCTCTCATAGAAAAGTTGAATCGCTCGGAAGGGCAAGCATGAACTCATCCCGCCCGGAACCTTATTTGAAAATTGGAGATGTGGCGCGACGAGTGGGAGTGTCGCCGTCTGTGATCCGGTCGTGGGAGAAGCTTGGACTGACGCGTCCGCACCGGACAGAGAGCAAATACCGGCTCTATAATTCCGACGACGTAAAGCTTTTGAAGCGGGCGCGATTTTTAAGAAAGGTTCGCGGTATGAACGCCCCCGCAATCGTGGAGCTGTTGCGGCGCGAAGGGCGCACGCAGCCGGCGGTTGCTGTGGGCGCGATTGGCGCGCATTTGCGCAAACTGCGTGAAGGGCGAAAACTTTCGCTGGCACAGGTGGCACAGGCGGTAGGGGTATCCGTGGGATTCATGAGCGCGCTGGAACGCTCGCAGATGAGCGGGTCGGTAGGAACTCTGCGCAAGCTGGCGCGATTTTATAAGACAAATATTTTGGAGTTTTTTGACGCGGATGGAGCGAGCAGCCGGCAGGTACAGCCCGCACAGCGAAAAGCTTTGGAAGCTGGACCCGGCGTGCGGATGGAGTTGTTGGCGTGGGGAAACACCGTGATGGAGCCGCATCTTTTCCGGGTGGCGTCACAGGCTGGCAGTGGAGACTCCTACTCACATGAAGGAGAAGAATTCCTTTATCTGTTGCGCGGAGAATTGACGATCACGCTGGAGAAACAAGAATACCGGTTGAAAGCCGGAGACAGTTTCTATTTTGAGAGTGCGACGCCGCATCACTGGAAAAATCCAGGCAGAGCGGAGACTTGGGTGTTGTGGGTGAATACGCCACCGACGTTTTGAAGATTGCGTAAACCACGGCAGCAGTTGCAGAGGAAGAGGAGAACGATGAAGGTGCGCGCTTGGCTGGGCTTGCTGTTACCGCTGATGGCAACGATCTTCTCTGGATCGTGCACGAAGAAAACGCCCACTCTGAATATGCTGGTATGGGAGGGATACGCCGATCCGTCGTTCGTTAAAGCCTTCGAGGATGCGCATCACTGCAAAGTCTCCGCTTCATACATGGGATCGAGCGACGAACTAACCACAAAATTGAACGGCGGCGCCGCGTCTAATTATGACGTGATATCTCCTTCGAGCGATGTGGCGACGGCGATTGCCACGAAGGGATTTGCGGCGCCGTTGGATCTGACGAGACTTCCGAGCTATTCGCAGCTTTCTCCGCAGCTCACTTCCCTGCCGCTGGTGCGCTTGAATGGACAAGTTTATGGTGTCCCATTTATGTGGGGCCCAGACCCGCTGATCTACGATACGACGGTGTTTCCGCAGGCTCCCGACACCTGGAACGTGCTGTGGGATGCAAAGTATCGCGGGAAAATCTCGGTGTGGGACGATCTGTCGACGATCTATATGGCGGCGCAGGTGCTGGGCTATGACAATCCTCCATCGCAGCTCTACAACTTGAGTGACGATCAACTAGAGGCGGTGAAGAAGAAGCTGCTCGAGTTGAAACCGAATATCCGGAAGATGTGGTCGACAGGCGGGGAGTTGACGAACCTTTTTCAAAATCACGAAGTGGTAGCGGCGATGGGATGGCCGCTGATGACCAACCAACTGCGCAAAATAAACTTTCCGGTGGGCGAGACGATTCCGAAGGAGAATACGACGGGATGGATCGATCATCTGATGATCACGAGCGGCAGCGAAAATAAGGATCTGGCATACGCATTTCTGGAATACATGATCGAGGCGCAAACACAGAAAAAAGTTACGGATGTGACCGGTTACACTCCGGCGAACCCTGGAGCGGCGCAATTTATGACGCCGGAGGAAGTGAAAGGCCTGCACCTGGACGATGTGGACAATTATCAGAAGCATCTCTACTTCTGGGAGAACGTGCCGCGACGCGCGAAATATAACGAGATTTGGAACGAAGTAAAAGCTGCGCAGTAGATACTTCGGCACCGGAGTTGAGTGAAGTGACGAGATTCGGGCGTGCAGCTTCCGGGGCTGCGTCAGGCATTCGGTGAGTGCATGTCTATGGGCACAAAACTGGAGAGTGGAGTTGTGGGCTCGGAAGAGGAAGCTGGGAGCCGTGCTCCGTTACTTAGCATTCGGAGCGTAGCAAAAAGCTTTGGTAGGAACATTGTTCTTCGTAACATTTCTTTAGATGTGTCCGAGGGTGAGTTTCTAACCATACTCGGCGAGAGTGGATCCGGCAAAACGACTTTGCTGAGGATTATCGCGGGCTTTGAAAGTGCGAGCGCTGGTGAAGTGTGGATGGGCAATGAGCGCCTGGATCGCCAGCCACCTTACCAACGGCGCGTGAACACCGTGTTCCAGAACTATGCGCTTTTCCCGCATCTGACGGTTGAAGAGAACGTGGCATACGGTTTACGAGTGTCGAAAAGGCCGGATGCGGAAGTCCTGACCCGCGTATCGGAAGCGCTGAGTAAAGTAAAAATGTCGGCGCACGCGAAGTCCAAACCTGCAAAAATCAGCGGCGGACAACAGCAGCGGGTTGCGCTGGCACGCGCGCTGGTCAACCGTCCACGGCTGTTGCTGCTGGATGAACCGCTCTCGGCGCTGGATGCGAACTTGCGACGGCAGATGCAAGTGGAGCTAAAGTCGCTGCAACGGGAAGTCGGCATTTCGTTCATCTTCGTCACTCACGACCAGGAAGAAGCGATGGTGATGTCGGATCGAATCGCCTTGCTGCGGTCCGGCGAATTGGAGCAGGTAGCAACACCTCGTGAGATCTATGGGCGCCCCGCAACCGCGTATGCGGCGCAGTTTATCGGACACACAAATCTTCTGAAATGCGAAGTGAAAGATGGAATCGCGCGCTGCCTGCCTTTGATGTGGATAACGAAGGTTCCTGAGGGGCCGGCTCTGTTTTCGCTCCGGCCGGAAAATATACGGCTAGCCACGGGAAATGTGGGGATAGTTGGGACGGTTCGCGTTCGCGGCAGAGTTTGCCAACAGGCATTTCACGGCGCGACGGAATTGATTCGGGTGGAGTGCGGCAATGGTTTAGTGCTTGCCGTGCGGATTGCGGGCAGGGACGCGGAGGCCGCGCCAATGGGCGAGATCGAGTTGGAATTTTCCTCTTCCGATGCGGTTCCGGTTCGCGAATCGCCAGACAGAATCTAATGTTTTCCCGAGCTTACAAAACGGCTGTGACGCTCCCGCCGCTGGTCTGGGTGACGGCATTTTTGCTGATGCCCTACTTGCTGATGTTCTGCTATAGCTTCTGGTCGGTCTCAGCCTCGCAGACAATCGTACATTCATGGAACCTGGACAATTATCGTCAGCTGCTGCAAGTTGACGTTTACTGGCAGACCTTGCTGCGCTCGATGTGGATTGCCGCGCGGGTTACGATCTTCTCTTTGCTGCTCGGATATCCTCTGGCTTATTTTCTTTCGTTTTACGCGGGCAAGAGAAAAGATCTGCTGTATCAGTTTGTGATCATTCCACTGTGGGTAAGTTATCTCGTGCGAGCGTATGCGTGGAAGACGATTTTGGGCTCGGAGGGGGTGTTGAACACGTTGTTGCAGTACGCACATCTCACGAGACATCCGTTGGAGTTCTTGCTGTACAGCCCGTTTGCGGTGGTGTTGACGTTGACTCATATCTATACGCCGTTCGCGTTTCTGCCGATCTACGCGGCGCTGGAGCACATCCCGCGGAATCTGGTGGAAGCGTCGCACGATCTGGGCGCAACTCCGAGGCAGACGTTCTGGAAAGTTATTTTTCCTCTGTCCATCCCTGGGGTAGTGGCCGGCGCAACATTCGCATTTGTGCTAAGCCTCGGCGATTTTCTGGCGCCACTTCTGTTGGGTGGACCGAGTGGCATCATGATATCGAACATTGTGGTCAGCCTGTTTGGCGCGGCTTATAACTGGCCACTGGGCGCGGCAATTTCGTTGTGCATGCTTCTGTTGGTGCTTGGCTTATTGTTTTGTTCCGAGCGGCTGGAGAAGAAGTGGAGCTTCTCGTGAAAGAAAACAATACTCTTTCGAACTCTCCCTGGTTGCTCCTGCATGCCTCAGCGGTATTTGCATTTCTGTATTTGCCAATTGCAGTCCTCATTCTTTATTCATTCAACGGCGAAGGGGTGGGTGGATTTCCGCCGCGTCATCTCACACTCGGTTGGTATCGCATCCTGTTTGCCGATGGGCCGATCTGGGATTCCGTGCTTAACAGTTTGCAGGTTGCAGCCGCTGCGGTTGTAATCGCGCTGGGATTCGGAGTGCCAGCGGCGCTGGCGCTGGATCGCACGCAGTTTTTCGGCAAGGCGCTGTTTCGACGCCTTGTGCTTCTACCGCTCATTCTGCCAGGCATCATTACAGGGCTCTCGCTGCTGATGCTTTTCAACGTAAGTGGAACCAAGCTCAGCCTGCTGACGATTATTCTGGGACACGGAACGGCGCTTATATCTGTGGCGACGACTGAAGTATTTGCAGGATTGCAAAAACTTGATCGCGCGCAGGAAGAAGCCTCGCTCGATCTGGGCGCGAATTATTGGCAAACCTTTTGGCGGATCACCGTGCCGAATCTAAAGCTGCCAATCGTCGGCGCCGCGCTGCTCATCTTTACGCTTTCCATGGACGAGATCGCGGTGAGCTTCTTTCTCATCGGGCGTGACAATACGCTGCCGTTGGAAATATGGGGAAGGCTGCGTCGCGGCATCACACCGGAGATTAACGCCGTATCGACGATCATCTTTTTGTTTTCTCTGGTGGCGATTGTGCTTTGGTATCGCTTACGAGTTCGGAGCGAGCCAGATGTGGATGTGGGCTCAGAGATCGTACAAACTGCGGAGGGACACACAATATGAGCTCGAATCGGCGGGACTTTATCAGGTTCGTGGTGGCGGGTGCGGTAACGGCCGGGTGCCCGTTGGAACTGTCGCTTTTAACCGCGCAGAGCGCCGACGACCAGAAAGCTCATGCGGCAGACGTGGATGGTGAAGACAATCGGATCTGCCATAAAGTCCGCGATGATGGCAGCAAAAGTTTTTCCAGGCCGCCCGCCTCGGCGCGGCATGATGTGGTGATAGTCGGCGGCGGGGTGAGCGGGTTGACGGCCGCTTACCGCTTGCGGAATCACGATTTTCTTCTTCTGGAAAAAGAGCCGCACTGGGGCGGGAATGCGTATGCGATGGAATACTCCGGCGCCACCTACGCAACTGGATCGGCGTTCCTGGTGAGGGAGGAACACGCATACCATTTCGCCCAAGAGATTGGAGTGGAGCCATTGCCGGTGAATGGTCCAGACGGGAGCATCATTAAAGGTGAGCTTGTTCCCGACACGTGGGGCGATGGATTAGACAAGCTGCCCTACCCGCAGTCGGTTCGAGATAGCTTCAAAAGGTTCAAGAAGGAATTGTTGGCCATCGATGTAGAAAAGAACATCCGGGAACTCGACAACAAACCGTTTGCCGATTACATGAACGGGTATCCGGCGGAAGTTAAACAATGGTGGGATAACTATGGGCCATCGAATTGGGGCGCCACCACGGAAAACACCGCCGCGGGATTGGCGATTCAGTCCCTGCAAGAAATGGTTCAGGAGAGCGGAGCAGATGACCGCTATACATGGCCGGGGGGCTTAGGCGCCCTCACGAAGAAACTGGCGGAGATTTTGCAGTCCGATCACAAGGACCACATGCAGACTAGCGCGACGATTGTGGCAGTCGTCCCGGGAAAAGAAGAAGTGCAAGTGACCTACCGGTTGAATGGCGAATCCAAGACAGTGGCGGCCAAGGCTGTGATTATGGCGACACCCAAGTTCATCACTCGACGCATCGTTGAGAGTTTGCCGGAAAAGCAGAGTGATGCCATGCAGCAGATTCACTACATTCCGTATCCTGTGGTGAATCTGATTTTCGATAAACCGGTTTTCAACCACGGTTATGACACCTGGTGCCCGGGAAATACTTTCACCGACTTTATTGTCGCGGATTGGGTTATCCAGAAGCAGCCGGGCTACCAGCAGAAGTTCAACATTCTCAGCTGCTATACGCCGATGAAACAAGAGGACCGTAGCCAACTGTTGACGGAGAATGGGGCACGCATGATCGCGGGGCATGTGCTGAGCGACTTTCAGAAACTAATGCCGGGGCTCAATGTGGATCCGGTGGAGGTGCACATCTACCGCAGGGGACATCCTTTGTATATGTCAGAGCCTGGTCTTTTTACGCAGGTGCAGCCACTGGCGCGTCATGCCATGGATCGGGTATTTTTCGCCAATACCGATTCAGAAGGCCCGGAATCGACTACGAACGAAGGAATTGTTGCCGCCGAGCGTGCGGTGAAGGAAGTGGAGGCGCGGCTTGCAGGAAGCCGCGCACGGAATCACCCGGCAAGCTCGCGGAAGCCTATTTCGAATTCCCTTCCGGAAGCAAGCCGCGATACTTCAGCATAGGTTTGGTACTTGGTTCGCCCCCGAGCCACGCGGTGTACATCTTGCCCAAATCCTCGGTGTTCCCGCGAGACAGAACCATGCGGCGAAAACGATCCCCATTGGCTCGCGTCAGGCCACCATGATCTTCAAACCACTGGAATGCGGCATCATCGAGCATCTCGCTCCACAAATATGCGTAATAGCCCGCGGCGTATCCGCCTCCCCAGATGTGCGCAAAATAGCTGGAACGGTAACGCGGCGGCACCGCACTCAGCCAAAGTTGCTTACCCTTCAGGGCCTTTACTTCGAACTCATCGGGCTTCTGCAGGGGCGCGCTGGCGGAGAGTGTGTGCCATTGCATATCCAGTTCCGCCGCTTCCAACACCTCCGTTAACATATAACCCTGATTGAATTTCTCTGACTTCTTCAGCTTCGCCACCAGTTCCGGCGGCATTGCGGCACCCGTTTGGTAATGCTTTGCGTAATGATCGAAAACTGCAGGATACGTCGCCCAGTGCTCATTGAATTGCGAAGGAAACTCTACGAAGTCGCGCGGAACCTGTGTACCCGAGAGAGCCGGATAAACGCTATCCGCGAACATTCCGTGCAGGGCGTGGCCGAACTCATGGAACATGGTGGTGACGTCGGAGAAGGTAAGCAATGCAGGTTGGCCGGGAGCAGGCTTGCTGAAGTTAGCGACGTTATAGACCACCGGGATTGTGCCCAGTAGTTTCGACTCATTCACGAAAATGTCCATCCAAGCGCCGCCGTTTTTGTTGTCCCGTTTGAAGTAGTCGCAATACCAAAGCGCCAGCTGTTTGCCGTCGGAGTCGAACACATCAAAGACACGAACATCCGGGTGGTAAACAGGTAGATCGTGCCGCTCTTTGAAGGTAATTCCGTAGAGCTGATTGGCCGCGTAAAACACGCCGTTTTGCAAAACGTTATTCAGTTCGAAGTAAGGCTTGATCTGTTCCTCGTTCAGGTCGTACTTGGCCTTACGAACCTGCTCCGAATAAAACTCCCAGTCCCCAGGCTGCAAGCTGAAACCGCCGTGTTGAGCGTCGATAACTGCCTGTATATCTTTTCCCTCCGCCGCGGCATTGCCCGTTGAACCGGGCACGAGGGCGTCCATAAATTTGATGGCGGCTTCTGGTGTTTTCGCCATCTGGTCTTCCAGCCTCCAGGCGGCGTAAGTTGGAAAACCGAGTAGCTTGCCTTTTTGGGCGCGAATCTGCGCCAACCGCGAGACAATATCGCGCGTATCGTCGGGACCGCCGCGTTCGGTGCGGTTCCAGGAGTTTTCAAAAATTGTTTGCCGGGTGGAGCGTTGGCTGAGCGAGGCAAGGTCTGGCTGCTGGGTAGTGTTCTGCAAAGGAATGACATACCCATCTACCTTGCGATTTTTCGCAGCTTCGGCTGCGCCCTGCAGCCGCGTCTCGCTGAGGCCTGCCAGAGTATTTTTGTCGGTCGTGATGTAAGCCCCTGCCTTGGTTGCGGCCTGCAGCTTGGTAATGAACGCGGTTGAAAGCGTTGACTCCTCTTCATTCAATTTCTTGAGTTCCACTTTGTCGGCGTTGGAAAGATTCGCCCCAGAGTGCACAAACAGCTTGTAATAGTAATCGACCAGCCGAAGGGACTCAGGATCGAGCTTCAGCGATTCGCGATCTTTGTAGATCGCTTCAACACGGCGGAAGAGCTTGGGATCAAGGAAGATGGCGTCCTGATGTGCAGCCAGCTTGGGAGCTTCTTCCTCCTGCACCTTGTCCAGCACAGGATTGAGGTTCGCGTTGGTAACGCCATTGAAAACGTTCATTACACGATTGAATAATTGTCCCGATTTTTCGAGAGCTACGAATGTGTTTTCAAAAGTGGGCGGAGCGGGATTATCGGCGATTGCGCGCACTTCCTCGCGTTGCTGTGCCATCCCGGCTTCAATCGCCGGCTGGTAGTCGGCATCCTTTATTTTGTCGAAGGGCGGCGCCTGAAACGGCAAGGCACTTGGAGCGTAGAATGGATTATCGGGACCAAACTGGGGATTGGTTTCTGAAGCAACTGTACCCGACGCGAGCAACGAAGCCATAAGCATTCCCATTGAAACAAATACTCTCATCTCTGTGATTCTCATACGGTCGCCTTTCCCGGCTTCTGATTGTAGCGGAGATCGTATTTGCGGTCATACTCCCCGAGAAAAGCGCCTAAAATCGCCACTTTCATCACTCGCATAGTAAAGTGGTAATAGACAAACCCGAAAGGATTCTCTTTGAATTCAGGTATTCGCAATATCGCCATCATCGCCCACGTGGATCACGGCAAGACCACTCTGGTAGACGCCATGCTCAGGCAGAGCGGGACTTTCCGTGCAAATGAAGCCGTGGCGGAGCGCGTGATGGATTCGAACGAACTGGAGCGCGAGCGTGGCATCACCATCCTTGCCAAGAATACCGCTATTTTCTATCACGACGTGAAGATCAATATTGTGGATACACCCGGTCACAGCGATTTTGGCGGTGAGGTGGAACGAGCACTGGAGATGGTGGACGGCGTGATGCTGCTGGTGGATGCCAGCGAAGGGCCGCTGCCGCAGACGCGCTATGTGCTGAGTAAAGCCCTCGAAGCAAAACTTCCGCCGATTGTGGTGATTAATAAGATCGACCGTCCGGATGCTCGCCCGCAAGAAGTGCTGAACGAAATCTACGATTTGTTTATCGACCTTGATGCGAAAGAAGATCAGCTCGACTTTCCCGTGCTCTATACGAATGCGAAGGAAGGAACGGCTTCAACCGAGATAACGGGCGGGGGCGAGGATTTGCGGCCGCTGTTTGACACGATTTTGAAAACGACTCCATTACCGCAGGGCGATCCGAAGGGGCCGTTGCAGATCTTGGTGGCGAATCTCGATTACAGCGACTTTCTCGGGCGCCTGGCCATTGCGCGCGTTTTTAACGGGACAATGTACACAGGGGAAGACGTGGTCATCGCAAAACGCGATGGAACGATGCACAAGACCAAGATCACGAAGCTGTTTTCCTTCTCCGGATTGAAGCGAACCGATATTACGGAGACTGCGCTGGGCGATATTATCGCGGTCGCCGGGGTGGAAGGAATCACGATTGGCGAGACGATTTGCGATGCGGAGAATCCGCAGCCGTTGCCCCCGATTGTGATCGACGAGCCGACCATCGCCATGACTTTTACGGTGAACACTTCCCCGTTTGCAGGACGTGAAGGGACTTACGTTACATCGCGCAATTTGAGAGAGCGGCTGCAGAAGGAATTGCTGACCAATGTTTCGTTGCGCGTGGAAGAAATGGGTACCACGGATTCGTTCAAGGTGCTTGGGCGCGGCGAACTTCAACTTTCGATCACGATTGAAATGATGCGGCGCGAAGGATACGAACTCATGGTGGGTAAGCCGGAGATTGTCACCAAGCGCGACAAAGAAACTGGCAAGCTGTTGGAGCCAGTGGAACACCTCACCGTCGATGTCCCGGAGAATTTTGTCGGCGTAATCATGGAGCAGTTGGGATCGCGCAAGAGCGAAGTTTTGAATATGCACAATCACGGCTACGGCCGAGTGCGAATCGAATTTCGCGTTCCCAGCCGAGGCTTGATCGGGCTGCGCAGCCAGTTGCTGACCGATACACGCGGCACGATTGTGATGAATTCTCTATTCGATGGGTACACGGAGTGGCAGGGAGAAATCCCGCACCGACTGACCGGAGCGCTGATTGCGGATCGCGCGGGCACATCTACGGCGTACGCGCTGTGGGGATTGCAGGAGCGTGGAGAGCTGTTCGTTGGAGCCGGCATTGAACTTTATGAAGGCATGATTATTGGCGAGAACGCCAAAGATGACGATCTGGATGTAAATGCGGTTCGGGAAAAGAAACTCACAAACATGCGAGCGTCTACAGCCGACGAAGCGATCCGACTGGTTCCATTTCGTCAGTTGAACCTTGAGCAGGCGATTGAGTTCATCGCGGACGACGAATATGTGGAGATCACTCCGAAATCGCTGCGGCTGCGGAAAAAAGTTCTGCACTCGAACGGCCGTAAGAAACGCGCAAAAGAGGCTTTGGAAGAAGCGTGAAGTCTCTGCGACAAACGGAGCGAGTAAAAGCAGTAAAGTCAGCACTCCCCCTGAAGATGTTCTTGGTCCCGTGTAGTTGCGGAACGACTTTCGCCGCCCCGGAAAATTACGATCGTCGCGGAACTGCTTGGAGCCGGTATTTGATCTGTCCAAATTGCGCCAAGAGACACGATCCTAAAAATCGGCTCTTGCAGGTCGGGTATCAGCGCGAGGGTTTTTGGCAAGTGGACGGGTGCTAGTTTACTGTTCCTTTGGTCGTGAAAGCCTGACTCGAGTGATCGTGAAAGCCCGACTCAAGGGCCTTTCGGCGATTTAACCTGCGCCGTTTGACAAACCTGCTATACTTCTGCCGCATTCGACTGCCGCTGGCTCCGGCCTCGATTTCCAGGAAGGTATCCCCGACCTGCCAGTCCTGCCGAACGGAGCTTGCACTTCGACATTCAATGCAGAGGCCGATCCGTGAAGAATATTTTCGTGGGAAACTTGAGCTTTAACACATCAGAAGACGAACTGCGACAGATGTTTGAACCGTTCGGACAGGTAGACCGGGTCAGCATCATGACAGACCGGGATACCGGCCGGTCGCGCGGATTCGGTTTTGTCGAAATGGCCAGCAACGAGGACGGTGACAAGGCCATTACGGCGTTGAACGGTTCGCAGGTGGGTGGCCGTACGCTCAACGTGAATGAGGCGCGTCCGAAAACCGAGCACGCTGGCGGCGGAGGCCGCGACCGCGGCGGGCGGGGCGGAGATCGCGGCGGTGACCGTGGTGGACGCGGCGGTGGCGGCGGCGGCGGGCGAGGCCGCTATTAATAGATCGTCGGATTGATTGGCAGCTAGAGTGTTCCAATCACGAAGGGGCGGTGCTCCGTGTGCTTTGCCACCTGCCTCAGATAAGCGCACACTCAAGCGCAAAAAGTTTCCTGTGCTACAAACTTCAGCGAACATCCAGCTTCGAACTTCCTGTTTTGGACATCGGGGTTAAAACATCCACGTTAGGAGGTTCGTGACGCCTTCACGTTGATGCTTTGAGGAGCCTGCATGTAGACTAAGGCTATCCTGCGGGGCGCCCGTAGCTCAGATGGATAGAGCGATTGCCTCCGGAGCAATAGGTCGGGAGTTCGAATCTCTCCGGGCGCACCA
>Ga0182015_10001198_pt1 | contig 35159 bp, 25 predicted proteins | sample 712P3MmetaG_FD_120478 | JGI IMG/M metagenome (GOLD analysis project Ga0182015, IMG submission 120478) | Permafrost microbial communities from Stordalen Mire, Sweden - 712P3M metaG | ecosystem: Environmental > Terrestrial > Soil > Wetlands > Permafrost | place: Sweden: Stordalen | collected...
ATCTTACGGACCGGGCACTGGGCAGTCAACGAATGGCGCCTCCGGCAGGAGCATGTCAAACCCAAAATGCTTGCTCTATGCAGGGGAAGTTGTCGATGCGGTGAGATAACTCCCGGTTTGTCGGCCAACAGGAAGTAATCCAAAAGATGGTGGTGGCGTCCGCAGTCAACGATAAGGGGGAGGAGATCTATCCAGTGAAGTGGAACCATGACTTCATGGATCTGCCCGAGGTCAAAGATCAGAGAACTCCTACTTTCTCGGCCGAGGAGATCAGCACGATCGTCTCGAAGGTTGCGGGACAGTATCAAGTCCTCTATGCCTTGCTTGCGGGGACGGGTCTTCGGATCGAGGAAGCTTTCGCTCTCCAGGTGGAGGACATCGAACATTCTGTGATCCGTGTCCGTCACAGCATGTGGAACGGCAAGGTGTACTCGCCAAAGACAGCGGCCGGAATCCGCGAGGTGGACATCCATACCTCGCTGGCTGAGTTGCTACACAATCATCTAAACGGACGTAGTACGGGGTTCGTTTTCAGAAGTGCAGTAGGAACACCGCTGGCTCGCTCAAACGTATTGCGGAGGAGCCTACACAAGATCTTGGGAGAGATGGGCCGCGAAAAGTGCGGCTTCCATGCCTTTCGAAGATACCGTGTGACTCATCTTCGCAAGCAACGAGTGCCAGAGGATCTGTTGCGTTTCTGGATCGGTCACGCCGACAAGAGCGTCACGGACGGTTACTCGAAGGTGAAGGAAGATGCTGAGTTCCGCAGATTCACAGCGGAACAGGCGGGACTCGGTTTCCACATGCCCACTGTGGCACCGAAATTGCCAGTTGCACCCTGTTGCACGAAAAAAAGCTCGACTGAATTCGCGATAACCGCTTGAAAAGATTGGTCGGGGAGAGAGGATTTGAACCTCCGACCCCCTGGTCCCGAACCAGGTGCTCTACCAGGCTGAGCCACTCCCCGACTGGTGCACAGGCGATAGCGAACTGCTGCGCGCCCGCGCAGGAATTGCTGGATTACTTGCAGATTATAACACTCTGGGCTGGGGCTCCAGTGCCGACACCGGGCGGGGTTCAAGGGATCAATTACCCCGGTGAGCTCGCAGTGAGATCCAGCGAATCGGCCTCGAAAGCTGCTGTTGTCTGAAATCCGACATACGTCTACGATAGGTTTCTCGCCCCGACGACCTTTCATGAAGACCGCATTCACCGCAACGCGACTTTATACCCCGCTTGAGGAGATTCAGAACCCGCTGCTCGCAGTGGAAGACGGGCTGATCTCCGAAGTGTCCTCACGATCCACCACAGAAGTTCCCGCAAACGCTTCGCTGATCGATTTCGGCGACGCAGTGCTGGCGCCGGGCTTTGTCGACATTCATATCCACGGCGGAGCAGGAGTGGATGCGATGCGGGCCTCGCAATCCGAATTGCCGCGTCTGGGACAGTTCCTGACGACGCACGGCGTCACAGGATATTTTCCGACCACCGTCGCGGCACCGCTCGATGCGACCTGCGCGGCGCTGGAACGATTAGCCGACGCGATCGAAGCAGCCAGCACCGCGACGGACGATAATCCGGTGCAAGCTCGTCCGTTGGGCATTCACCTGGAAGGACCGTTTCTCAGCCACAAGCGCCGGGGGGTGCATCCGCCGGAAAACCTGGTGGCGCCGACGCTCGAAATCTTTGAGCGTTTTTGGCAGGCGGCGCGCGGACATGTTCGCATGCTGACCATCGCTCCGGAAATTCCCGGCGCGATGGAAGTGATCGCGGAGGCGGCGCGGCGAAATGTTTGCGTCAGCATCGGGCACTCTGACGCGGAGATGCCGATCGCGCAAGAGGCCGTCAAAGCCGGAGCGCGGCACGCGACCCACACCTTCAACGCTATGCGCCCGCTCGACCACCGCGAACCCGGAATCATCGGCGAGGTACTCAGCGATGACCGGTTGAGCGCCGACATCATTGTCGATGGAATTCACGTAGCGCCGCCGGTCGTTAAGCTTTTCCTCCGAGCCAAGGGACGCGAACTCGCGGTGCTTATCACCGACGCGATTTCTGCGACCGGCATGCCGGAAGGGCGCTATCAGCTTGGTCCAATCGAGGTCGATGTGAAAGACGGCAAGTGCATGTCGAATGGCAGCCTGGCTGGAAGCGTGCTCACCATGGATCGCGCCGTGCGCAATGTGATGCAGTTTTCCGACTGGAGTCTGCGGGATGCGCTGCGGGCGGCCACGCTGAATCCTGCCCGGGCCTTGGGCTTAGCGGGGCATCACGGAATTCTGTCTCGGGGGGCTGAAGCGAATTTCAACGTGCTAAGTCAGGCTGGTGAAGTGCTCAAAACCATTGTTCGCGGGCGGGGATTCTAGTCGAGGACCTATGTGGCATAGCCAGGAAGACCCAGCAAGCTACGTCTCTAAGGGTCTTGAAATATTTAGTTTGGCTTGCGCCGTCTTGACTCGGCCAGGTGATGGAGAAGCGTGACCTCGTCGGCGCGCGAGAGCTGATCGAGAAAAGATCTTCCTGACCGGGGCGTCTCATCGCTTGCGGTTTTTGCTGCGCTAGCCTGCCGCAATTTGTCTCCCAGTTCCGGTTCGTTATTCATCACCTCAGTATAAAACCAAAGGAAATGGCGCATCTGGTCGAGAGCAGAGCGCAGGATCTCGATGGGCTCGGTCTGCGAAAGAGAGTTGAGTGCTTCCATGAGTTCCGGGTCACTCGGAGCCTGCATGGCGGCGCAGTTGAGTTCCTGCTGGATGGTCCGCAGATCTTCGGTGACGCGCGCGATTCGCAGATGAAGTTCGTCCATGTCTTTGTTGGCCATTCTGTTTGCCATCTCAACATCTCATCGCCAACGCTCAGCGAATAGATGTCCCACGGGCATGCACCTTTCGTAATTCTGTTCGTTACTTTGGTCCGGAAAAGGTCACTCCGGCCAAGTACCTTGACTGGTGCGGCTTTCCATATATCCGCGATGCGTATTTCGCAAACGGAATTTTCCCCGGCACCATTAGTGCTCCGGTCACCGGTCGAAGGTTACCGTCGATCATGTGGCAACGGCCCCCTTCGGCGGGCTCGGGGGCAGGCTCACGGCAGTCCAAAAGGCAACGCGAAGCCCGGCGCCTATGCGCTACCGCCGCCGGAGCGTCCCGGTTTGTGATAAAACCACGCGATGCCGGAAACACCGCCAATCCCTCGTAACCAGCAACTGGTGCGCGCCATCGGGCGCTGGAGTCTGACCGCGCTGGTGGTGAATTCCATTATCGGCAGCGGCGTGTTCGGACTGCCGTCCCATGTGGTTGGCCTGATTGGGAAATTCAGCCCGCTGGCTGTACTGCTGGCCGGGGTTGGAATGGGCATAATCTTCAGCTGCTTTGCAGAAGTCGCTTCGCGATTTCAGCAAGCAGGCGGTCCTTACCTTTACGCCCGTACGGCCTTCGGGCGGGGAATGGGACTTCAGATGGCGTGGATGCTGTTTCTTGGCCAGGCGGCAGCTCCGGCCGCCAATGCCAATCTATTTGTGATTTATCTGGGCGAGTTCTGGCCGCATGCGAGGGATCCGCTGCCGCGCACGCTCATTCTGACCATCCTGATCGGCCTGCTCGCGTTCATCAATGTGCGCGGCGTGCGCGCGGGTGCGCAGGTCAGCAACTTCTTTACTGCGGCGAAACTGCTGCCGCTATTTGCCGTCATCGGGATGGGATTATTCGCGTTGCGCGCGCATCCCGACGGAATCCCACCAAGTGCGCCGCCGGCGGCCACCATCGGCGCGTGGTTGCAGGCCGTGTTGTTGCTCGTCTTCGCCTACGGAGGATTCGAAACCGCACTCGCTCCCATGAGCGAGGCCAAAGATCCTCGCCGCGATGCTCCCTTCGCCCTGTACACGGCGCTGCTGGTCTGCACCGTGATTTATGCGCTCATTCAGTGGGTGGTGGTAGGAGTTCTCCCCGACGCGGCGCACAGCGAGCGTCCGCTGGCTGAGGTGGCGCGGATTGCGGTTGGTTCTCTTGGCGCGGCACTGATTGCCGTGGGCGCGCTGATCTCCTTCTACGGATATCTCAGCGCGAAGATTCTTGCCATGCCGCGCGTCACATTCGCCTTAGCCGAGCAAGGCGATTTCCCCAAAGCATTTGCCGCGGTTCATCCCCGATTTCACACCCCCTACGTTTCGATTCTGGTATTTGCGGTTCTCGTCTGGGCATTTGCCTTAACCGGTGAATTCAAGTGGAACGTCACGCTTTCCGCGGTTGCGCGCCTGCTCTATTACGCGGTGTGCTGCGCCGCGCTTCCCGTACTCCGGCGAAAGCAGCCGGGAGATGCGCGCTTCCGCTTACCTGCCGGGAATCTTTTCGCCGGCTGTGCAGTGCTGATGTGCGCCGCGTTGGTCACGCAGGTGGACTTCGGCCAATCTTTGATTTTGTTGGCTACGATTGTGATCGGCTTGATGAATTGGCTGGTGGTTCGAAATCGCCATGCCCCCGACCGTACTTAGTTCGTGTAGATGCGCACGTAGTCAACCAGCATCTCCGAGGGGAAGGGCGTCGATGAGTCGGGCGGTCCCGGATAATCACCGCCGATCGCCAGATTCAAAAGGATGAAATTGCTCTGACCCGCGTCGAATGGCCAGACCGCGCCACTGAGGCCGCTAAGGCTGGCGTTCGTATAGGTCACGTAGGGCTGGGTAGGATCGTCAACGTAATACGCCACGCTGCCCTTGGACCAGATCATGCCATAACTGTGCCACTGGGCCGCCGTCTGCCCGCTGGGAAAGTCGTAGAAGGTGCCGAGTCCAGTCCCGCCGGTGAAGCCCGTCCCGTGAATGGAGCCCAAATTCCAATCCGGCGTCGCGGCCGCGTTGACCCGCTCCAGCACATCCTGTTCGCCGCAAGCCGGCCAATTCACGTTGGCGATGTTATTGCCCATCAGCCAGGCTGCGGGCCAAAAACCCTGCGCCTCCGGTACCTGCGCACGCACCTCAAACCGGCCATACTGAAAGCTGAACAAGCCTTGCGTCTTCAATCGTGCCGAGGTGTAGACCCCGGCAGACGGCTGTTGTGCTTCGATGTGCAGATAACCGTCCGTGCCCACATACTCGCTGGGATTCGCCGTGCTGCACGGGGAAGTGGACGAGCCCCAGGCACAGTAGTTTTCCAGTTCGCCGTTGCCAAAGCCGCTGTTGCCGGTGTCGTAAGTCCAGACTTCGGGATTAGGCTGCGCGATGGCGCCGGTGGAGTTGGTGAATTCGTCGCTCCAGACCAGCGTTCCCGAAGGAATGTTGAGCGCGAACGTCTGGCTCGTAACGGTGCTGACCGTAAGCAAGCTGGACGAGCCCGCGATGGCAATCGCATTGATGGTGAGATTCGACGCTACGAGAAAAGGCGCTTGGTACTGCTGAGAAGAGGGAGTGGGGGTGCTCCCATCGAGGGTGTAAAAGATAACGGCGCCGGAGGTTGCCGAGGCCAGGCTCACGATTACCGCACCGTTCTGCGCGGCGGTGGCCGAGATAGTCGGCGCCGCAGGCGGATTTCCCCCGCCGCCCCGGACGCTGTTTCCTGCGCTCCCTCCGCCGCATCCGCACATCATGGCGGTCGACAAAAGAATCACCGCCGGATTCGTCGCCCCCGTCCGCATGTGTCCGCCGCCTTCACCCGAGAGTCGATCCCGCTGTCCCTATTTAACTGCTCGCAAATCCCGGCGTCAAACACGATTGCAGCATCCTTCAGTGGGCTTGAAGTAGAGACGCTGCTTGCAACGTCGCTGCCGGCAGCGCTGGAACTGATGCCGAGAGAGACTCAGCAAAAGCTACCGCGTCTGCCTCAGATTTATCTCCGATTAGTTTTCCGTCGACAACTGCTGTTCCATTTCCAGCAAAGCCCTCTTGCGCCCGATGCCCCAGCGATAGCCGCCCATGCTGCCGTCCTCGCGAACCACGCGGTGGCAGGGGACCGCAATCGCGACCGGATTGGTGGCGCAAGCGCGGGCAACGGCGCGGCAGGCGCTTGGCCGGCCAATGGCCTTGGCCACCTGGCTGTAGGATTTTGTCACGCCGAATGGAATCGACTGCAAATACGTCCAGACCCGACGCTGGAACGCCGTTGCACGAATGTCAAGAGGCAGCGAAGAATCGAGATTCTCGCCGCGCATGTGCTTCAACAAAGCGCTCGCCCACGACTGCAATCCACCGTCATCCGATTTACGAATGGCGAAGGGAAATTCGCGCTTGAGGCCTTCCATCAGCTCCCCGTCCGAGCGGGCAAACTGGATCGAACAAATCCCGCGGTCGGTTGCGGCGATCAGCATCCGCCCAAGCGGCGAATCGGCACAGGCATAACGAATCGCGGCGGCAATGGCGCCGCGACGATACTTGTCAGGCGTCATGCCGAGCTGCGAGGCGGTGCGTTCGTAGAGTCGGCTGCTGGAGCCGTATCCAGCGTCATACATCGCCCGCGTAACCGAGTCTCCGGATTGCAGATTTCGCTTCAGCATGCGCAAGCGGCAGGAGTCGGCGTACTCGCGCGGAGTAATGCCGAGCACCGCCTTGAACCGGCGTTGCAGATGAGAAGGACTCTGCCGAAATTCCCTGCCCAGGCGATCCAGGGTCAGCGGTTCGTCGAGATGCTGCTCGATGAAGCGGCAAATCGCCTTCACGCCGTTGGATTCTGTGTTGCCTCTGAACGACTTGGGCCGGCAACGCAGACAGGCGCGGTATCCCGCTTCCTCGGCTTGTTCTGACGTGAGAAAGAACCGCACGTTCTCCCGCCGTGGACGGCGTGCCGGGCACGACGACCGGCAATACACGCCTGTACTCGATACCGCGAATACGAACTCACCATCCCGGGCAGGATCGCGCGCCAGAACAGCATTCCAGCGCCGTTCGTCGGCTGCCTGCGATCGGATTGCTGGGTTAGGTTGAGCGACGGGCATTGACTCTAAACTTTCTGCTGTGAGTATGGCATTGGTCGTCATAATCATAATAAGGAAAGCGTACGGCGATGACTGTGGACCTGCCTATCCGAATCTTGCGGGCAAAGCGAAATATGCGTTCGTACCGGCAGGGACCGGATATTGATGGGCGTCATCCCGAAGGCCGCCAGAGATCAGCCGGAGAGCCTGCCCTGGGCGAACTGCGCTCAGGACGACGCCCATAACAACGGAATTATGAAAACATGGATGCGCCGCGTTTGCACCCGACTCTCCGAACGATTAGAGTTCTGGGGAGCACGTTTCACTCCTACTACAGGATTGACTCCTATGAAGAATAGTCGTCTGGCGATTCTGGGAACCGTCACTCTTATTATGCTGGCATCGGGAGTCGCGCAGCAGGCAGCAAAACACGTACTCAGCGGCGACGAGCTGAAAAAAGCGGTCCCCACGGAATATTTCTTCCGCGGCCAGAAAGCGCCCGTGCAGGTGCGCAACTCCGTGGGCTTTCAGTTGGCGGACGGCAAAATGATGTTAGCCGCGCTCGTGGACGCCTCGGGTTATTCGACGGCCATCCAGCAGAAGTATCAGGGCCTGCTCATCACGGAAACCAAGCTCAACATCGGAGGATCCGAGTTGCCCCCGGGTGAATATGGCTTCGGCTTCTCCACCGACAAGTTTGTCGTGATGGACGTGGCCAACAACGACGCGCTGAGTTCCTCCTCGCAGACCGACTCGACGCTGCAACGTGCCGTCCCGCTGAAACTGATTGAGGATGACGCCGGGTACAAACTTTACGCCGGAAAGAAGTGGATCGGAATCAAGGTAGAGTAAGGAAGAATCGGGTCTTGGGGTCGTAGGTCTATGGGTCCTGGGTTTTCGGGTCCTGGGTTTTCGGCTTCTGGCTCTTGCGGATCCTGATTCGAGATTGGCTTGATGCCCTAAGACCTAGGACCTAGGACCCGCGACCCGCAACCGCAATCTAGTGCGATAACGGCTGAAACGGCCCTAACACCGTGGCCATCCCCGCGCGTTTGCGCAATTCGCTCAGCAAAGCGTTGGCGGCATTCTGATACGTCTTGCCCGGATCGGAAGCATCGGCCCAAACCGCGTCGTAAACGATCCGCGCGGCTTCTTTCAGATCCAGGTGCAGGGCAGCTTCGAAAATATCCGTCCGCTCCTGCAGACGCTCATAGCAGGCTTGGCAGATTTCAGCGGGAGCGGGGTCCCCGGAATGGTGCTCCGCAAACTTGCAGACCGATTCCGCATCATTGGCGACCTTTGCATGCGCCTCCAAGAGTCGCGACTTGAATTGACGAAGAAACTCCTCACGCTCCTGTTCGACAATGGAAGTATCAGGGATCGGGTCGCCGACAGCCTGCGCAACTCTGGGCGGCACCTGGGCTACGACTGGTGGAACGCGCTCATTGTGCTTGCAGGTGGGGCAGACATCCAGATCCGCGGAATAGTACAGATGGCATTTCGCGCACGGTAACCCGTAGCCCGAGATCTTGCGGGCTGACTCCAAACCAGGGGCGGACGACGAATCCGTGCGGGTTGCCGATTCCTTCGTCACGGCCGCGCGTACTCCGGTGTTACCGGTTGCTTGCTGGGATTGGGTTCCACTCGTCGCCATCGTAAGCCTCCTCATTCCTGGTAAGAGAAACGACCGTCATCAACTTTCGAGCATCAAGCTACACTTCAGTCCGCCGGCGGGACAGCCGAGAGCCTGCCCTGGGCTGGTCGAAGGGCGGCTGTCGCTACGCGAGTCACTAGCGCGAGCTCGTTTCCTTCATCAGTTTCAGCAGCTCCTCGCGGCGAGCGCGGTACAGCGTACGCTCGGGATCAAGGCGCGAAGCCATCTCCAGTTCGGAAAGCGCTTCCACGTTGCGATCCATGCTCATCAGACAGGCTGCTAGCGAAAAGTGATTGTCCGCCGAGTTCTTCAGGCGAACGGCTTCGCGGAATTCCTTCTCGGCCGCCTGCATCTGTTGCTGCTGAAACAACACCGTGCCCAGCAGGTGATGCGAAAACTCAGAGTCAGGATCGAGCGTGACGGCCAGCCGCAGTTCGCGCAAGGCCTCGTCCAATTTGTTGTCCAGCATCAAGGCCTGACCCAGGATGCGGTGCTCTGCCGGCCCCGTCGGATTTTGGCGCAGAGCCAGCCGCAGTTCTTCGACCGCGGCGGCGTAGTCCTTCTTTGCCATGTAGGCGCTGGCCAGACAGGCATGTCCCTGCTGCCACTCTGGATGCTCGCCGTAGAGCGTTTGCAGTTCTTCGATGGCCGAGTCGTAGTTCCCCTGATCGCAATACGTATTGCCCAGATTGTTGCGAATGGACGCCTCGCCGGGCGAGAGCCGCTTGGCCTCGCGATATTCGGCCACCGCTTGGTTCAGGTCCCCCTCTTCGTGCAGGATCAGCCCCAGGTTGGAATGAGCCTCCCAGAAAGCTGGTCTCAGATGAATGGCCTGCTCATAGGCTGTGATAGCACCGGTCCGATTTCCGTCCGCGTGCCATGCAATCCCCATGTCGTAGTAGGTATCAGCGTTGTCGGGATCGCGGGCCAGCGACTCGGCGTAGGCATGAACCGCCGCCTTATACTGACCGTTCGAATAAAGGCCAAGGCCCAGGTATTGATAAGCTTCGGAGTTCTTAGGATCGATGCTGAGGGCGGTGCGTGCCTCGGCAATCGCGTTCGGGCCATCGTCCAGGCGATAGAAAAGATAGGCCAGGGCGCCGTGGTTTTCGGCAAGATCAGGCATGAGCCGCGTGGCCTGCTCGAGCTCGTCGAAAGCTTCGTCCCATTTTTCTTGCTGCCGGTAAATCACACTCAGAACGAAGTGCAAGGCGGAATTCTGCTGGTCGGAGCTCGCCGTTGCGCGAAGGTCTGCCTCCGCTTCGGGGAAGCGCTGCTGCCGGGCTTCGGCGGCCGCTCTCTGCAGAGATGCCGGAATGGGGGCGCCTACCCTCGCCGAGCGCGCGTTTCCCGAACTGAGGACGCACATTAAGTCCTTACCGGCTCCCGCCGACTCCAGTTGCTTCAGCTCATTATTCGTAGGCAGAGTGGCAAGGCCGCGTTCCGCGACCAGGCGAGCCAGCCGACTGCTGGAAACTCCCCCAGTCAGCCAAGCCACGAGTTGCGTCGTGTCCAACGCCTTACCGTCGAAGGTTGAGGTGAGGCCACGTTGACTGTCGGCAGGCTGGGCGGCGACGGCAACCGTCAGGCTGAACCACAGCACAACAAGCAAAGGCTTAACTCTCACCGGACTCCCCGACGCATGGATTGGCTTGCGGATGGTTTTTGAGCGCATGCCACCGCAAACGCCCCCAACACCACTACGAAAACATAGCCCGCCGTCGAGTCCGCGGGTAAGATCACCGAGGTAACCGAGCGTCCGCAACCCGACGCTGGCTCACGCTCCTTGGGATGATTTAGGACCTCGCGGTGGCCAGGTTCTGAGAAGCCCTGACCGGGGGGCAAGTAAACAAGAGAGTGGACAGGCCGCAAAAAGGCTACAAAATGCCACCCTCTTAGGTCCTTCTCGGTCGGTTGACCTTCCCCCCAGGGCACCCGATAGCGTATGATTGGAAGTTGTAGTTCGCCCCTTGGAGGCTCCGATGTTGGAAGGTCTATTTCAACCGATGCACCTGCTGGTAATCTTTTTCATCGCTTTGCTGGTGTTCGGTCCCAAGAAATTGCCTGAACTCGGGAAAGGTTTGGGCGAGGGGATTCGTGCCCTGAAAGAGGGCATGAAGGATAATCCCCCGGCGCAGGCTTCGACGGATTCGAGCAAGAAGACCGAAACCAAGGCCTGATCTGGCCGTGCGCGGCAGCAGTCCCACTTCGCTAACCACCGCCGTATCCCCATGTATGTCCAAAGCAACCCCCTTTGGTTTTTCCTTCTCAAATGTCTGCCACTTCGGAGGTTAAAAAAAGTGTTTAGATTTGAAATGCTCGTGTTCGTTGCATTTCTTGGACTGTCATCAGCCCTGTTTGGGGACCAAGTCACTTTGAAAAACGGGGATCGCCTGACCGGCACAGTCGTGAAATCGGATGGCAAGACGCTCGTGCTGCATACGGAAGCTGCAGGAGAGGTCACGATCAAGTTCGAGGCTGTTCAGGAAATTAAAAGCGACGAGGAATTGCACGTCAGCTTGAAAAACGGAAAGACGGCGGTCGGCCTGGTTACCACTACCGACGGAAAAATTGAGATCGCCGACAAGACTGCCGGCACGGTGGAAGCGCCCAAAGAGGACGTGACCTTGATTCGCGACGACGCCGAACAGCAGGCCTACGACAACTCACTGCATCCCGGGCTGATGCACGGCTGGAATGGCGGACTCAACGTGGGCTTCTCGGTCGCCCGGGGAAACAGCGAGACCGAAAACCTGGCTCTGGCATTCAACGCGATCCATCCCACACTCAACGACAAGATCACGCTCTACGCCAGTTCCATCAATACCACGAACAATCTGGCCACTCCCAGCGACGTGGCCAGCCTGGAGCAGGGTGGAATCCGCTACGACCACAACCTCAATCCGCGCCTGTTCGCCTTCGCAGGCGGAGATTTCATGAGCAATGCCCTGCAATTCCTCGACTTGCGCGCAGTGTACACCGCCGGCTTCGGCTTGCATGTCATCAAGTCGGATACGACAATTTTGAATGTCCTCGGTGGCGTCAATTACACCCACGAAACTTATTCCAATGGTCCGGCAGTGGCGGGAAGTGTCCCTCTGGTCTATACGTCCTACGGCGTGACCAACAAGTTTGTGGCGCTCACGCTGGGCGAGGAATGGACTCGCAAAATCGGCCAGGGCACAGTCATTGCAGAGAACATGTATTTCTATCCCAATCTGCAGGACACCGGCCAGTACCGCTGGACCCTCAATTTCGGGACCGTAACCAAGATCAGCAAGTGGCTCGGCTGGCAGAACCAATTGGGCGACATCTACGTGACCAACCCGCCGACCAGCGCAAAAAAGAACGACGTGGTCTTCACTACCGGCCTCAATATTGCATTTACCCACGGCACCGCACCGTAGGCCACGGGGGCGCAGCATCCCGCCAAATCCACCGGCGCGGCATGCAACGTGGACGCCGCCATATCCTCTACCCGTGCGAGTTTCCTATTTCTTAGGGAGGGCCAACACTCGCGCTGAGATCGCTTGATTCTTCAACATGCCCCCGAGAATCAGTGGCCCAATCGGAGTGAAGACGATTCCTCGACCGTCGGTGCGCACGTCAAATGTGTCCCGCGTAATCGTGTCCCATCGATTCCCATGCAGTTCGAATGAGAACGTTACCGGCGAGATTTCGGCGGGCTTGCCGTCGTAATCCAGACCCTTGAAGTTGTGCGGATTGGTGGTCCCACCCGAGAAGATAATCCGGTGATCTTTTTCGCCTCCGCCGGCCACGATGCCGAAACGTGCGGGCCCGGGATGCGGAGGCAGCTTGCTCCATTCGATCTTGTTCGGATCTTTGCGATCGATCTTACCCATCCAACACTCGTCCGACGCAGTGTAAGGAATTCCGGCCGCCGTGTTTTTCCTGGCGCCATCGACCGAGACGATGACATCGTCGGCCAACCCGCCGGCATGACCGAAAACCGGAGTTCCGGGAAGCGGCGTGGCCTGGCTCCAGGTATTTTTTTCAGCGTCGTACACTTGCACATTGTTGACCGGCCCATTCTTCGATCTTCCGCCGACCAGATAAATATAGCGGTCATGATTCACGCCGATTACCGCGCTGTCTACAGGCACCGGGAGGTCAGCGCCGCGGTACCAGCGGTGGGCGTCGGCCGCGTAGGAGTTCACGTCGCCGACCGTGATTTCATTTCCCTGCCCGTCCACCACATATCCCCCGAAAACAAAAACCTGCCCCCTGACGCCAAGGGCGGACGCGCCCAGGCGTCCGGCAACTCCGGGCACCGCGTGGCCTTCGATCCACTTCTTCGACGAGAGCCGCAGGATATACATCTTGTTGGTGATGTCGTCCCAGGTTTTCCTGGGACCGACTCCCATCACCGAATAGATTTCAATCCCATTCTTAAGCGACGCGACCGCGTTGCTGGACACGGCGCCGGGCATGGGTGGAACCTTCGGTTGTTCGTCCGCCAACAGGAAAACGGCGGCCAGCACCGGAAGAACAATAATAAGAAGGAGAAGGAAGGCGGGCAGTTTTTTCATTGCTAAAATATTACGTCTTCGCGGGGGACAAGGGCAAAAGCTTAACCACAGAGTTCGCTAAGCACACTAAAGACTGCCAGGGAACTTCCATTGTTTTCTTCGCCTGCTCTGTGGCATCCCTTGGCGTCCTTCGCCGTCAAAGGCTCTTGGAATACTGGAATGGGAACCCGACGTTTCGGGGTGCTTTTACTCCATCAGCCCCTGGCGCACACCGTGAATGAAGTCAGTATAGGCAGGCGTCTGCCCGGTGGCGCGCATATGAGTGGCAATCTGTCCGCGATGATAAGCAGAATGCATCACGACATGAGTCAAAACATCTACAATCGTGTTCGTCCACTGCTCCCCCTTGCTGTTGCGGTAAGAGATTGACTGCGAGACATCCCCCGCAGTGATCAGATCGAGAAACTCGAGCCACTGCCCACCCAGTTTGGCTGCCTGCGCTTCACACTGCGCCAGATCGGGCTGGGGCCACACTGGCACACTCTGCGGTTGCCCTTTCAGCCGCTCCAGCCAAACCAGTTCGGCGGCAAGAATATGGGACATCAGTTGCAGCGATCGTGGGTTGTCGTCACCGGCGGCTCGTATTGCATTGAGCACTTCCCGGTTCGCCCATTCATCGTAAGCAAACTGGCGGCGCAGATAGTCAGCAAGATTCACGAAACTACCCTCCATTGCATGTTCCTGCGGCTTCAATGTAATTGGTGGTACTCCCCGAAGCAAGGTTGTAACCATCCTTTCACATTTCAGCGCTAGACTGCTTGCGGGAGTGACGCTCAAGTCCGGGCGTCGTCACAGCCCGTCTTTCTGGTTTTCCCATGTCCAGGAAAGCGCCAACGGCGCGAAATGTCGATGCTGATGAGACAGAGTTGAGCCCCCGTCCAGCCAAGTCCCCGGCGGAGCCGAGACTGCGCGGACCGGATGACCTGACTCGCCTCTCGCTGAAGGCCTGCCTGATCGCTCGCGATGCCGCATTCAACGTGCGCGACCTGCTCATTCATTCTTCCCGCATGGCTTTTCTTGCCATCAAGGATTGCGAAAAAGAGCTCGACCAGATCGAACGCCAGATTGACGAACGCCTGCCTGCGGCCATCACACGCGTCAATGAAGCGCGGGCCCGGCAGCTGCTTTCCAGCCTGAAGTCCACCACCGATTTGGAGCGCATTGGCGATCTGGTGATGAGCGTGGCGCTGCGCGCGCAGGCCAGACCGACGAAGATGGCCGCATCCGATGTGCGTCAGCTAGTGGAAATGTCCACGGTGCTGCGCGACATGCTCGACCTGATTCACACAGGTTTCTCCACGCTTGATCTGGAGTGCGCCCGCAAAGTGTTGCAGATGGATAAAGAAATCGACCGCACTTGTCACGCGTTGTTTCAGAAGCATCTCGCAGAAACCGTGGTGCAGGGCGACACTACCGGTTTCGATGTGCTGCTCATGGCTCAGGCACTGGAGCGCGCCGGAGACCACACCACAAACCTCGCGGAAGATCTCTACAACCTGATCGAAGGCCGAAGTCTGCGGCATGTTCCCAAAAAGAAAGCGGCGAACTAGGGGCCGGTTCTCAGTTCAGTTCTCAGCTCTCAGTTCTCCGAAAAGGCAAGAGCCAGTCGTGCACTAATGTGAAGGAGTATGCAACTTCCAAGACCCTCAATGCGGGAAATGGTTGCTAAAACCAAGTCTGAATTCACTGAGAACTTCTTCTCGAAATTCATCATCCTTTAACACTCCCTAAACATTCGCGCAACATTTCCGCCCTACAGTTTGGTCAGGGTCTGTATGCCGGAAGTTACCCGGGCTTCCTGCGTGGTCCCCCTGGAAAAATGCACCTCCCCTTGGATTCTTACGAGCGGACCCTTGCCGCCGGTGTCTCCGGCGCGGCTCGATCGCTCATTTTCGTGGTTGAGGATGACGCTGACATCGCCCACCTCATCATACACAATCTTCGGGCGAGCGGATTCTCTGTGCAAAGCTTCAGCAGCGGAGCGGCTGTCATCTCCGACGCACTCCGCGAAATGCCGGCCTTGTTTCTCCTCGATGTAATGTTGCCGGGAACCGATGGCTTCGAACTCTGCCGCCACATCCGCCAGACCCCAGCCCTTTCGGCGACTCCCGTCATCTTTCTGACCGCCAAGACTGCGGAGGCCGACCGCGTCAAGGGACTGGAACTCGGGGGCGACGATTACATTACCAAGCCGTTCAGTCCGCGCGAGCTGGTGGCCCGCATTCGCAGCGTTCTGCGCGGATTGGGCCAGGATTCTGCAGCCAGCGAAGTGCTGAGGCTTGGCGATCTCGAAATTGATGTCTCTTCCATGACGGTGCAAGTGCAAGGTCGCAACGTCCTCACCACGGTGCGCGAATTCCGCCTGCTGGAATATTTGGCTACGCATCGCGGCCGCGTCCTGACGCGCGATCAACTGCTCGATGCGGTGTGGAAAGAGACTCCTTTCGTCACCCCGCGATCCATCGACGTCTATATCCGCCGTCTTCGCGAAAAGATTGAACTCGATCCCCGCCATCCCCAATATCTGAAGACCCTGCGCGGCATCGGCTATCGCTTCGAGGTGCCGAAAGATAAGTAGCCGTTCGACTCATCGAGCGCCACAAAACTGCTCGGCGTGATTCACTCTTTTCATCCCACGCTCCTGGCCGCGTCGTTTATTCTGTCTAGCGTCCTTCTTCGATGGCTTTGAACAAACCCAAGCCCAAACCGCTGTGGAAAGCCGATGATCAGCAGGCGCGCCTGGCCGAACTCGCCGCGCGGTCCGACGAATCGGGAAAAGATAATCCGCTCCGGCGCGACGTGCGCTCGCTCGGCGCAATCCTCGGACAGGTGCTGGTGGAGCAGTCCGGTCAAGATTTGCTCGAAGCGGTGGAAGAGTTGCGGCGATTGCTGATTGAGCATCGCAAAATAGTGCGTCGCAGTCCGGAACAAGCCTCTGCGCCTGCGCTCATGCTAAAAGCCCAGGCGATTGTTTCCGGGATGGACCTGTCCCGCGCTCACCACGTCACCAAGGCCTTCGCGACTTACTTCGAACTCACCAATCTCGCCGAGACCAACCACCGCAAGCGCCGTCGCCGCGCCGGCAAATTGGACCGCGAACATCCTCCGCTCTCCGGTTCCTTTCGCGGGACCTTGCTGCGCATGAAGGCGGTTGGACTCTCGGCGGAGACTGCTGCCGCAGCGCTCAGCCTGATCACGATCACTCCAGTCTTCACGGCGCATCCCACCGAGGTCGCGCGGCAGACCGTTCTGCTGAAGCGGCGCCGTATCGCGCAACAACTGGAACGCCTCGACCGTCTTCCGCTCACGGACGAAGAAGCCGTAGATTGCGAAAACAACATCCGAGCGGAAGTCACCTCACTCTGGCAGACCGACGAAGTGCGCCTGGCGAAACCCACCGTGGACGATGAAATCCGCATGGGTCTGCGTTACTTCCGCCTTTCGTTATTCGAGGCGCTTTCCAAGATTTATGCTGAGATCGTGGAATCTTTTCGCGACGTCTACGGGCTCGAGCTCGACGAAAATATATTGCCCAACCTCGTGCAATTCGGCTCCTGGATCGGCGGGGACCGCGACGGCAACCCGCTGGTCAAACCAGGTTATATTCGTGGCGCGCTGGAAATGGCGCGCACCTTAATTCTCCGCGAATATCTCAACCATGTTGAGGCGCTCAGCGACCGGCTCAGCTCCTCCCGCCGGCAAATCAGTGTTTCGAAAGAATTGCTTTCGCGCTTGCAACAGTACGAACGCACCATCGCCGGTGTGCACCTGGCGTGGGGACCACACAACACCACAGAAAGTTATCGCCGCTTCCTCTCCTACATGTTTCACAAACTTCAGCAAAGCCGCGAGACCGTCGGCGCTCCCGCGGCCTACCACAACGCCGAGGAGTTTGAGGATGATCTGCTTCTGGTGCAAGATAGTCTCCACTCCAACCGCGGAGAACGGCTGGCACGAACCTACCTTGATTCCCTGTTGCGGAAGGTCCGTACATTCGGCTTTCACCTGCACACGCTCGATATCCGCCAGCATGCCCGCGTGCACGCTCACGCCCTCAAAGAACTGGGAACCGAGCTCAAGGGCGACGCCCGGTCGCCGGAAACCCGGGAATTGCTCGACACTTTCCGCGCCATCGCACAACTGAAACGTTCCTATCCCGCCCATTCCATCCGCCACTACATCATCAGCGGTGCGGAATCGGAGAATGACGTGTTGGCCGTGGTCCGTCTCGCGAAAGCCGCGGACGTTCAAGTTGCCGGTTCAGTGGATGATCCCGGACTAATGCCCGTTCCTCTGTTCGAATCCATCGACTCACTCCGATCCGCCGGTTCTGTAATGCGCCGCCTGTGGAGCGATCCCGAGTACCAGCCGCTGCTCGATTCCTGGGGGCGCTGGCAGGAAGTCATGCTTGGTTATTCCGACTCCAACAAAGACGGAGGCATGCTGACGAGTACCTGGGAACTCTATAAAGCTCATCGCGAATTGCATCAGGCAGCAGAGGAATATGGCGTAAAGCTTCGACTCTTCCATGGTCGCGGTGGAACTGTAGGACGCGGCGGCGGGCCTACGCATGCCGCCATCCTCGCTCAACCGCCTGGATGTTTTTCCGGCCAGATTCGCATCACCGAGCAGGGCGAAGTTCTTAACTGGAAATATTCCGATCCCGTGCTCGCCGAATGGAATCTGGAACTGATGATCGCAGCGAGTCTGGAAGCACTGACGCGGCCGCAAGAACGGCACTCCCAACATCCCGTCGGCTGGGAAGAAGCCCTCGAAGAGATGTCGCAACAGGCCTACCGTGTCTACCGCAGTGAGATCGCCGACAATCCCGAGGTACTGGAATATTTCGAGCAGGCAACTCCGGTCAACGAACTGGATACGGCGCGCATCGGTTCGCGCCCTTCGCGCCGCACGAAGGGTCGCAGACTCGAGGATTTGCGCGCCATCCCCTGGGTCTTCGGCTGGATGCAGAGTCGACACGCCGTACCCGCATGGTTTGGCGTCGGCTATGCGTTAGAGCACTTCGCAAAGAGCGGTCCCGGCCACGAGCAACTGCTGCGCCAGATTGCACGCAGTTTCCCGCTGTTCTCGGAGCTGCTGCGGAACGTGGAACTAGGCATGGCCAAGGCAGATCTCGGAATCGCGCGCGATTACGCGGGACTGGTTAAAAACGCCGCGCTTCGCAGGCGTGTTTTCTCCATGCTGGAAGAAGAATTCCTGCGTTCACGCCGCATGATTCTTCGCGTCACCGGACAGCGGGAATTGCTGGGCCGTAATCGCGTGCTGGCCCGCTCGATCCGTCTGCGCAACCCTTACGTCGATCCCATGAGTCTGATTCAGGTGGAACTCTTGCGCCGTAAACAGCAGAAACAGAAAAGCTCCGAGTTAGAGTATCCCTTGGGCGCAACCATCAACGGAATCGCCGCTGGCCTGCATAATACGGGGTAGGAAAAGGCAAGAGTTAGAAAATGCAGGATGCTAAGCCCGCAGAGCGCTACGGTCTCGATCGGCCTTCGGCATTTTGAAGTCTAAACTCTGCCTTGGACGATCGCCCTATTCCTTCGTAGTTTCTTTAGCAGGGCTCGCGGCGGTTTGATTCGTCACTTCGCGAGCGCTTTTCTTTGGCGCGGGTCGCTTGGCCGCTTCAGCTCGTTTCCGCTCCTGGTAGCGGCGGTCATGAAATTGTTGGTCAGACGCTTGTTTCTTCATGCTCCTATCATGTCACAAATTCGCGTCATTTCATGGCTAACCTCACATGACACTGGCCGTCTGTAGTATGTTGTTTGGTCGGTCGAATCGTCATTCGGCCCTCGCACGGAACCTACTTCTCCCCCCTATGCGTAACTTCTGCCGGCCCGTTCCGTCCAATCCAACATCAGTGCGTTTCCCCAAGAGAGGCTATATGTCCATATCCCGGTGTTCTGCGGCTTTGGTACTGAGTCTGACCGTATCCGCAGCCTTGGCCCCAAGCATCACTGCCCAGAGTATGCCCACTCAGAACGCTCGCCCTAACTCCGCTCTGGCCGCCGCCAGCGGACCGACCGGCGAAGCCAAAGAACCAAAACTCGAACATTTCGATCCCAACCTGGTCGACAAGACCCTCGATCCCTGCAATGACTTCTATAAGTACGCCTGCACCAAATGGCTGACCGCTAACCCGATCCCCCCCGACCAGGTCTTTTGGAGCACCGGCAGCGGACTTGAGTTATGGAATGAAAATCTGCTGCGCGAAACCCTGGAAGCCGCCAGCAAAAGTGATTCGACGCGCAACCCCGTCCAGCAGAAGATTGGCGACTACTGGGCCGCCTGCATGGACGAAAGCGGCATCGAAGCCGCCACTCTGAAGCCCCTGCAACCGGAGCTGGATCGCATTGCTGCTCTAACCTCGAAGAAGGAAATCACCCTCGAGATCGCTCATTTGCACCATCTATTCCCGGGGGCCTGGGAGCAATCCGATAATCAGACCAATTCTCCATTCTTCGGCTTCACCGGGCAGCAAGATTACGACGACGCCTCCAAGGTCGTTGCCCAGATCGATCAGGGCGGCCTAAGCCTTCCCAGTCGCGACTATTACTTGAAAACCGACGACAAGTCGAAGGAGGTCCTCGGCAAGTATCGCACCCATATTCAGAAGATGTTCGTGCTCGCGGGCGAATCCGAAACTCAGGCTGCCGCCGACGCCGGCATCGTGATCGACATTGAAACTGCGATGGCCGAGGCGCAAATGGACAACGTCAAACGCCGCGACCCCAAGAACATTAACAATAAGATGACTCTGGCGCAGGTGCGTGAGCTCACGCCTTCGATCGACTGGGAGGCATATCTGCAAGCTGTGAAAGCTCCGACCAGCGACCATTACATTGTGACCTCGCCGGAGTTCTTCCGCGCCGAAGAAAAGCTCATCGCTTCACACCCGCTCGAGCACTGGCAAACCTACATGCGCTGGCAGGTGATCCACCGGGCCGCACCATATTTAAACAAGTCTGTGGTCGACCAGAACTTTGACTTCTTCGCGCGTACGCTCGCCGGTGCCGAACAACAGCAACCACGCTGGCGGAGATGCGTTCGTGCTGCCGACCGCGATCTCGGAGAAGCCCTCGGCCAGGCCTACGTCGACCGCGCCTTCCCGCCCGACAGCAAAGCTCGCACGATCCAGATGGTGCACTCCATCGAAACCGCACTGGGCGCGGATATTCAAAGTGTCTCGTGGATGTCCCCGGTAACCAAGCAACAGGCCATGGTCAAGCTAAAAGGGATCGAGGATAAGATTGGCTATCCCTCGCACTGGCGCGATTATTCCAGCGTAAAGATCGGGCGCGACAGCTATCTCAATAACGTTTCCCAGGCCTCATCGTTTGAATTCGAGCGCTGGGTGGCGAAGATCGGCAAGCCCGTCGATCGCTCCGAGTGGACGATGACCCCGCCCACCATCAACGCCTATTACGATCCGCAGTTAAACACTATCAATTTTCCGGCCGGCATTCTGCAGCCGCCGTTCTTCGATCCCACAAAAGATGACGCCGTGAACTACGGCGCCATCGGCATGGTCATCGGACACGAAATCATCCACGGCTTCGACGACCAGGGACGCAAGTTCGACGCTCATGGCAACCTGCGCGACTGGTGGACTGCCGAAGACGGCAAAGAATATGACCAGCGTGGCAAATGCATCTCCGACGAGTACACCCAGGACGTTCCCGACGCCGGCGCGGGCGTTAAGCAAAACGGCCTGCTCACCCAGGGAGAAGACACGGCCGATAACGGCGGCATGCATCTCGCTTTGGGCGCACTGGAAGCCACTCTAAAGCAACAGGGCAAATCGCTCGACGATAAAGGTCCCGACGGCTGGACCTATCGCCAGCGCTTTTTCCTGTCGCACGCATACTCATGGTGTGCGAACGTGCGCCCCGAGGTCGCGCGCATGATCGTGACCACTGATCCGCACTCACTTCCGATTTTCCGCATCGACAACGTGGACTCGAATATGCCCGAGTTCGATCAGGCCTTCGGATGCAAAACTGGACAACACATGGTACGAGCCAACGCCTGCCGCGTCTGGTAAATCCTGCGCGAGAGGCAGCGGCGCTCGCTCCTGGGCTGTCATGCTGAACTGCGAACGAGGAGTGCGAAGCGCTGCTCGTTCGCAGTCGAAGCATCCCTACCTTTGCCGAATTCCCGGCCGGGGAATAATCGCGGGCATTATGACAACCGTCACGCGCATCCACGCCAGATCGCTCGACAATGGGGCATGACCGGCGACTGCAAGTACGATTGCGTCTACTCTGGAGTCCTAGGACAACGTTCGCAAGGCGCTCGTTCGCAACAGACCGCCAAAGGGCTGGATTTGGCTAAAGAGTAGTACCCGTGGAGGACCCGGGCAATGGCAGGGACGCTTCGACTCCGCAGCGAGGATCGCTGTGCGATCCTCACTGCCCCGCTCAGCATGGCAACCGTTTTCGCTTTATCGGTTGATATCCTCCTTTGCCTGCAAGCGCTTCACATAACCTTCCAAAGTGTTCTTATTAGTATCCGGCGCTCCAGTCAGGGACATCTTCAGCTCCTTCACCGCGTTATCAAAATCTCCCTGCGCACTGTAGACACGAGCCAGCCCCAGATGTGAAGTCCAGTAGTCTGGAAACTTCTTGGCGCTCGACCGGTAGATCGCCAGAGCCTCTTCCTGCTTCTTATCTCCCTGCAATTGCCGGCCATACCCGTAAAGCTGAATGGCGTTCGCCTCGTCCAGCGCCTTGTTGCGGAAGACGGTAGCATCGTCCTTGCGACCTATTGCCTCCAGAATGCGCGACTTGTTCATCAGATTGTCGAAGCGCTCCTCCGCCTGAATCGACTGATCTTCATCCTTCAGCGCTTCGTCGAGATTGATTTTGTTGGCCAGGAAATAGCCCGCCGCATCGTCCCAGCCCTCCCAGTAATACTGGTTGAGCCCGTGCATTTGCCGGTGAATGCTGGCGGTCACAAGCTCGTTCACTTTGACCTCGACTTTGAAGGGCACCGCAACCTTGTCCCAGCGCATGGTGACGACGGCAGAATCCGGCTTCACCTCGTCGAAATCGTAGGCTAGAGCGTCGTAAGTTTCGGTCGTCTGCGGCTTAACATTCACCCGCAAAGCATCTTCTTCCTGCTTGTAAGTGAAGCTTCCCCAATCCTTCGAATTCTTCGAGAAGATCACCGTCCACTGGTTCTCCCCCGGAATCATGTGCAGGCCATAAGTTCCCTTATCGAGCGGCTGGCCTTCAATCGTGACCGGATCGCTGAACGTAATCGTCGTATTTTCATTTGCCCCCGCGCGCCACACCTGCCCGTACGGCACGAGCTTGCCCCAAATCTGGCGGCCGTTGGCCAGCGGCCGGTGATAGTTGACAGTGATGTCGGTGATGCCGATGCGCTGCATCACCAGAGCATGCTGGCTCTGCCGCGGCAGATCGAGCATTAGCGTTTCGCTGGTGGCGGTTTGAGCGTGGCTAAGACTTGTGATCAACAAAGTGCTTGAGAACAAAGCAAGTAGACGAGCTTTTTGCATGGAACTCCTTTTGCGCTGCTGGGATCGAGCAGCCGATTAGGGTTGAAACATAGAGGCTAGGAACTTGCAGGTGCATGAGAAAGATGGAGTGACGTTTGACTTAGACGAGTAACCACCGCCAAGGTAAGCAGTGCGGGATTCCCTGTGCCTGGCACTTTTTCGGGGGTCCTCGGACGTTGGTCCCGTGGCGATCTTTGCGGCGATCTATGCGATAAAGTTTTTCTGTTTCCGCTTGACAAACTCCAGCCTCCAGAGCAGAATTCAACTAGGCGAATAAAAAGCGAAAACAGCCTCCGCGGCTCCAGCCCCGGCGTTCCCTGAAATCTTCCGAGGATCTTATGTCTTCCGCAGTGGTTTCCACTTCGGCGGCCCTGGGCCGCCCTTTTCTCTTTGATGCCAAAGCAGTTCCGGAAGTGTCCCTGCCTTCCCAACCGTCGAAGGGGCATCCCCGAGCTCGTCCGCCGCAACGCATCCACCACCCAGACTTTTCTGCCGATCTTGCTTCCTCTGACCCCAGATTGGCGCACATCACTCCCGCTTCGCGGCTCGATATTCGTCCCGCGCCGGAAATGGTTTCAAGCGGTGTCCCCAGCATCGACACCCTAACCGGCGGGCTACCCCGCGGATGCCTGACCGAAATCTGCGGCTCCGCCTCCTCTGGACGCACAACCTTACTATTATCCGCTTTGGCCGCTGCCACCCGCCGTGAAGAGTTTTGCGTTGTCATCGATGCCAGCGATGCGCTCGACCCCCACTCTGCAGTAGCGGCCGGCGTGGAGCTAGACCGCCTGCTGTGGGTGCGGTGCGGGGCTTCCCAGAATTTCCGCAACCCAGCAAAACTGGCCCTCGCGAAGAAGTTCCGGCAAAAGAATCAGTCAGCTTCGGATCAGCCTGGTGCAAATTATCCAAATTCAGGCCAGTCAGATTCGCGGCAGTTTGAAAACTGTCTGGAACAAGTGCTGCGGGCCACAGATCTGCTTCTCGAAAGCGGCGGCTTCGGCCTGGTCGTCCTCGATCTCGGCGACCTGCCGCAACTGGCAGCGCGTCATATTCCCTTGACCACATGGTTCCGCTTCCGCCGCGCCATAGAACATACGTCCACGATCCTGCTGGCCCTCGAGCAACATCCCATCGCCGGAAGTTGCTCCTCCCTGCTGCTGCAGCTGGGATCGCCAGACGATCCAATACTGCCAGCCGAGGGATTAGCTGCAGAGCGGCGAAAGGAAATTTGCCGAACCGAGCAACCCGGATTTGATTTTCCATGCCCCACTCACGCGCAATTGTTAACCGGCCTCGATATCACTGCGGAACTTATTCGTTCACGCCTGGAGCGCAAGCCCGCTCGCTCTACTGCAGCCTTCGCCAGCAAAACCGCCTGGGCCGGATGAAGAGACAATCGCATGCCGTTTGCCTGCATCTACGTGCCGAATTTTCCCGTGGCAGCCACACTCCGCGCCGAACCGGAACTGAAGGCGCATGCCGTTGCCATTCTCGAAGGCAAGCCTCCCTTGGAAACAATTATCGCAGTCAATGAAAAAGCCGCCCGCATGGGCATGGCACCGGGCATGACCAAGTCCCAAGCCGAACTGTGCTCGGAGTTCGTCCTGCGCCCGCAATCTCGACTGCAGGAATCCGCCGCGCATGCCGCCCTGCTCGATTGCGCCCAGTCGTTTTCTCCCTGTGTGGAAGATGCCGCTTGCGACACAGCTCTGCTCGATCTCGCGGGCATGGAATCTCTTTTCGGATCATTCCCGGAAATTGCGCGCGCCATCTACCACCGCGCAACTACTCTCGGACTCGCAGCGAGCGTTGCCGTAGCTTCCAATCCCGACGCGGCCGTACTCACGGCTCGTGGTTTTCCCGGCGTCACCCTGATCCCCGCAGGCCAAGAAGCAGAACGATTGGGATCTCTTCCGATGGAAGTTTTGTTTGCGAACCGGATCGAAAAAGATCGGTCGAATGGGGATCAGAAAAAAACCGCCGACCGCCTTCTCGAAACCCTCGACCGATGGGGCATACGCAACCTGCATGCACTGGCCGGGTTGCCGGAAGTAGCGCTCAGCGAACGTCTCGGACAAGAAGGTCTTCGCTTGCGGCAATTGGCGCGGGGCGCCGCGGCGCGCACTCTGGTCCCCGTGGAAGCGCCGCTGGTATTTGAAGAAGCCGTTGAACTGGAGCACCCGATCGTCCTGCTCGAGCCTCTGGCCTTCCTGCTGAATCGGCTGCTCGATCAACTCTGCGCACGCTTAGGTTCGCGAGCCCTGGCCACGCAGGAACTGTGCCTCACCCTGGAACTTGAAAACTTCTCCTCACGCAATCGACAATCAAAAACCAACAATCAACAATTTCTTCGCACCCTGCGCCTGCCACAACCTATGCTCGACCCCAAAGTTTTTCTCAAATTGCTGCAACTGGATTTAAATGCGCATCCTCCCGGCGCACCCATCGTGAAGATCCATCTGGCTGCCGCACCGGCACATCCGCGTTCCGCCCAGGGCGGCCTGTTCCTGCCACCCTCGCCGGAACCGGAAAAACTGGAACTCACTCTCGCCCGCATCGCGAGCATAGTCGGCGAAAACAATGTGGGCGCGGTGGAATTGCTCGACACGCATCGCCCCGAAGGATTTCGCATGCGGCGCTTCATGGCCCAGACTTCACGAAAACTTGAACGGGAAAAGATTCCCGGCCCAGACGAAGAAAAATCGGCGGTTACGGCTCTGCGCCGCTTCCGTCCTGCGCTGCGCGTCCATGTGACCTTGGAAAACTCTCAGCCCGTGCGCGTTGCCTGCCCGAAGAAAAAAGATCTTCAGGGGGATGTGCTCTGGAAAGCCGGACCCTGGCGCGCCTCCGGTGACTGGTGGGAGCGCGAAGCCTGGTCCCGCGACGAATGGGACCTTGCTTTACGAAATGGAGAGGCCATCTCTTTCTACCGCCTCGTTTACGATCTGCTCGGTGGCAATTGGTTCGTGGAAGGAACGTATGACTGAAAGAAAGTTCTCGGTTCTCAGTTCTCGGTCAAACTCCTTCTCCTCGGGGCAAAAAGTTTTCACTGAAAACCGAGAAACTGGGAACTGAGAACTGATGTACATCGAGCTTCACGCCCGCTCTGCTTTCAGCTTTCTCGACGGCGCATCCCTGCCTGAGGAACTAGCCGGAGTTTGCGCCCACCTCGGCTTGCCTGCCATGGCACTCCTCGATACCGACGGAGTGTACGGCGCGCCACGCTTTCACCTGGCCGCCAAAAAAGCAAAAATCAAAGCGCACATTGGAGCGGAAGTCACATGCGACTCTCTCCACTCTGTCATGGCCACTCCCCCCACTGTCATTCTGAGCGGAGTAAGCGCTTCACGAAGTGAAACGCTCGCCGAGTCGAAGGACCCCTATCCCCATCAAACCGTGCGCAAGGTAAGGATTCCTCGCTTCGCTCGGAATGACAAAGAGAATGACAAACAGAATGACAAAAGTTTTCGTCTTCCTCTTCTGGTCTCCTCCCGCGCCGGCTACCAAAATCTCTGCCGTATGATCACCAAAATGAAGTTACGCGCTAAAAAAGGCGAAGGCGCAGTCCGGGAAAATGAACTCCAGGAGCACGCCCACGGCCTGATCTGCCTCACTGGCGGTGCCGACGGTCCCCTGGCCGCAGCCTTGCAACAAGGCGGTATGGAGGAAGCGCGCCGCCGAGTCGACCAACTCATCGGAATCTTCGGCCCCGGAAACGTCTACGTCGAATTACAACGTCATTTCCAGCGCGAAGAAGAATCCCGCAATCGCGCTGCCATCACCATTGCCCGTTCGCTGAACCTTCCTCTGCTTGCCACTAACGGAGTCTGCTACGCCACCGCCCAGGGTCGCCAACTTTGTGACGCATTCACCGCCATCCGCCACCACCATACTTTGTCCACCGCCGGACGCCTGCTCTCCCGCAACGCCGAGCGCTTTTTAAAATCTCCGCAGGAAATGCAGCAACTCTTCGCCGATCTGCCCGAAGCCATCGCCAACACGCTCGAACTTTCCTCTCGCCTGGAATTCACACTCAACGATCTCGGCTACGAATTCCCGCGCTATCCCGTACCCGAAGGCGAGACCATGAATTCATTCCTGCGGGAGCGCGCGTGGGAGGGCTTTCACCAGCGTTACGGCCGCGCCGCGCCCGACATGCAAACCCGCGCCCATCGCCAGATCGAGAAAGAACTGACACTCATCGAAAAACTTAAACTCGCGGGATATTTCCTGATCGTCTGGGACCTGGTTCGCTACTGCCGTGAGCAAAACATCCTGGTGCAAGGGCGCGGATCGGCTGCCAACAGCGCCGTCTGCTACTCGCTCGGCATCACCGCAGTCGATGCCGTCGGCATGGAACTGCTTTTCGAGCGTTTTCTTTCTGAAGAGCGCGGCGAGTGGCCCGACATCGATCTCGACCTGCCCAGCGGCGACGAACGCGAAAAAGTAATTCAGTATGTCTACCAGCGTTACGGTGCGCGCGGCGCCGCTATGACCGCCAACGTCATCACCTACCGCAACCGCATGGCCGCGCGCGAAATGGGCAAAGCTCTGGGCTTTGATCCGGAAACGCTTCAGAAAATTTCCGCCGCTGTCGCCACCTGGGAATTCCGCGACGAAAATGATGCGCTCGATCGCCGCTTCCGCGACGCCGGACTCGACCTCAACCATCCCCGCCTGCGCAAATATTACGAGCTGTGTATCGCGGTGCAGGACGTCCCGCGCCATCTCGGCCAGCACTCCGGCGGCATGGTCATCTGCCAGGGACAACTCGATTCCGTCGTCCCGCTCGAACCCGCCTCCATGCCCGGCCGCGTCATCGTGCAGTGGGACAAGGAAGATTGCGCCGACATGGGCATCGTCAAAGTCGATCTGCTCGGACTTGGCATGATGGCCGTGCTCAAAGATTCCATCGAACTGATCCGTGATCATTATCACGAAGAAGTCGACCTCGCGCATCTTCCCCCCGACGATCCGCAGGTCTATTCCGCGCTGCAGCAGGCCGACACCGTGGGCCTGTTTCAGGTGGAAAGCCGCGCGCAAATGGCGTCTCTGCCCCGCCTGCTTCCGCGGCGCTTCTATGACATCGTGGTGCAAGTTGCGATCATCCGCCCCGGCCCCATCGTCGGCCAAATGGTGAATCCCTTCATTCTTCGCCGCCAGGGACGTGAAGCTGTCGCGTATCCGCATCCCTCGCTTGAACCTGTGCTCAAACGCACGCTGGGCGTCCCGCTCTTTCAGGAACAATTGCTGCGCATTGCCATGATCGCCGCCAACTTTAGCGGCGGCGAAGCCGAAGAACTGCGCCGCGCCATGGGCTTCAAACGCTCGCAATCGCGCATGCGCGAAATCGAGGCCAAACTGCGCGCCGGCATGACGCACAACGGCATCCCGCCGAAAGCACAGGAAGAAATCATTCTTTCCATTACTTCCTTCGCGCTCTACGGATTTCCTGAGTCGCACGCTGCCAGCTTCGCCTTGCTGGCCTACGCCAGCGCCTATCTGAAATGCCGCTACCTGGCCGCCTTTACCGCCGCGCTGCTCAACAATCAGCCCATGGGATTTTATTCTCCTGCGACGATCGTCAAAGACGCGCAGCGCCACGGCCTGAAAGTATTGCCTGTGGAGGTGACGTGCTCAGAGTGGAAATGCACGTTGGAAGCTGTCAGCTCTCCGCTGTCAGCTCTCCGCAAGACCACACTGGAAACAGTGATGAGTGACGAGCCAGTGGCCAGTAAAGCACTAGCCGCGGAGGGGCGAAAGAATATCGCCCTCCGCATGGGCCTGCGCTACGTCCGCGGCCTGCGCGAAGAAGCCGCTCAGGCTCTGCTCCACGAACGCATGCGGGTTCCCTTCGCATCGATTCACGATCTCACCCACCGCGTTCCCGCACTGCGCAAAGACGAACTCACCACGCTGGCAGAAATCGGCGCGCTGAATTCAGTTGCCGGTCGCCAGTTGCCAGTCGCCAGTAAAACTTTTATCGTTCCGACCTCCGAGCCAACGCGAGGGGCGGAAAAATCTGGGGCGGAAAAATCTAGATACTCGGTATCCGGTACTCGCAACTCACTCCACCGCCGCGACGCCCTCTGGCAAGTGGAACGCGCCGTACGCGCCGCCGGCCCCCTGCTCGAAACTCAGCCCCAGCCCGACGCTCCGTCGCCACTCCAGCGCATGAATCATGAAGAGCGTCTGGTCGCCGACTTCCACGGCACCGGACTGACCGTCGGCCCGCATCCCATGTCTTACCGCCGCGACTGGCTCACTGCCATGGGAATCCGCCGCGCCAGCGAACTGCGCGACATTCCCAGCGGCAAACGTCTCCGCATCGGCGGCTGCGTCATCGTGCGCCAGCGTCCGGGAACCGCCAAAGGATTTGTGTTTTTAAGTTTGGAAGATGAAACCGGCGTGGCCAATGCCATTATCACGCCCGACTTGTTTCATCAGAATCGACTGCTGCTGGCGAGCGAGAAATTTCTTGCCGTCGAAGGAATTCTGCAGAATCAGGACAACGTCATTTCCGTCAAAGCCGAACGCGTACTGCCGCTATTCGTCACGCAAGCGGAAACTGTTTCGCACGACTTCCACTAACAATCACCCATGTAGCGCCGGCATCCTGCGGCTGTCGCGAGGACACCTCCGCGGCGCTACCCACACTCCTCACTTCCCCGTATAGCTCACTCTCCAAATCGAGTTTGACCCGTCGTCGCTCACCAGCAGCGAACCGTCCGGTGCCACCGTAATTCCCACCGGACGCCCCCACACATGACCGTCCGGCAGAACAAATCCAGTCAGGAAATCCTGATACTCGCCCGTCGCATGGCCGGTGTGATGCAGCGGCACGCGAATCACCTCATAGCCCACGCGCACCGCCTTGTTCCACGATCCATGTTCCGAAGCAAAAACATCTCCGTGATATTCCGCGGGAAGTTTGTCGCCCTCATAAAATGTCAATTCCAGAGACGCGTTGTGGGGCTGCAGCAGCACGTCGGGAACAATCGCCTTGTCCTTCAATTCCGGATGCTTCCCCTGCTGCCGCGGGTCCTGATGCGCTCCCATGTACCACCACGGCCAGCCATAGAATCCGCCCTCCTCGACATGCGTAATGTAGTCGGGCACAAGGTTGTCGCCCAGCGCGTCGCGTTCATTCACAGAGCACCACAACTCCCCCGTCTGTGGATTGATCGCGATCCCGCCTCCGGCGTTACGAATGCCGTAAGCATAGACCTGCAGTTGGCAGTTCGAAGGATCACACGTCAGTATGTCGGCGCGATCCCTCTCCCTCGGATGCGTATCCGTATCGTCGTCGTTCGAAGCCGAACCTACCCCCACAAACATTCTCTTGCCATCCGCAGAAAATTCGATGGCGCGGGTCCAGTGTCCACCGCCCGATGGCAGGTCGGCGATATGCTCCCACTTCCCGCTGGGCTTCAAATCTCCATTGTGATATGGGTAGCGAACGACCTCGTTGGTGGCCCCTACATAAATCCACTGCGGATCCGGCCCCGGCGGATAGAAGGCAATCCCGTACGGACGATTCAAACCGCTCGCAAAAGTCTCCATCTGATCCGGCTTGCCATCTTCCTTCATTCCTCGGAACACAAGAATCCGTCCGGGCTCACTCTCTGCCAGGAAGATGTCGCCGTTGGGGGCGGTCCGAAGCAATCGCGGATTTTCCAGTCCCGAGGCGTAGAGTTCCACTTTGAAGCCCGCAGGCGCCACTGGCCATGCGTTCTCCGGCCGCGCCACCACCTCGGCGCCATTCTCAGCCGAATCGGTTGCGTAGGGCTGCGGAAGATCTTTTACCGTGATCTTGCGCGTCGTACCCGGCTTCTCATAACGGAAATCAGTGAACGGGGCGTTCGGAGCCGCACCCTTCACCTTCGTGCCGCTGACTTCCGGCGTGGGCGCCGACGTTGGACCAGCGGCCGCCTTGCCCGAGGCCATGGCCTCCACATACGTGACCACCCGCCATCGCGCCTGCTCCGGCAGGGACGCCCAGGCTGGCATCCCGTTATCCTTGTCTCCCTTGGTGATGAACCAGAAAATCTCGCCCGCGCTAATCCCTTCCAGTTTCCCGTCTACCAGAGATGGGACGTTGCCCGTACCCTGTCCGGCTCTACCGTGACAAGCCAGGCAATTCCGCGCATACACTTGCTTCCCGGCGCCGACCGCGGCCGCCTGTCCTTCATAGGGATTCTTCTCGGCTTTTGCCGAGGCCGGGGCATCGTGAAAGGGTTTATCGGCCGCTTGCAAGGCGCCCAGGGAAAGAAGAGAGAAAAGAACTGCCGAGGCGATTCTGCTGGCACCCAAACGCATAAGCATCCTCACGGGTCAATTTTCCCCTCTTAGATTAAGCGTTTAGGGGAAAGGATGCGAACTAAACAGGCTTCTATCGAGATCGGGGAAGGATCTCAGGTCGCGAAGAGCCAACGTTTAGCGTCGAGCACGCGAAGGGCCTTTTACCTTTGCAGCGTAAATTTTGCAGCTTCAGCTTTCGGCGAACCATCCCCGCCAAGGAGAGCATCCCGGTGCCAAATAAAATCATCGTCCCGGGCTCTGGTACGGGCGCGTATGCGATGTATTCCTGTGCCGTGCCATTCACCGACTGTGTCCCTGGAATTGGACTGTATAGGACCAGACCCTGGAACGCGCTGTTGGGAGCGTTTCCCGCCAGCGTCAGATATTGCTGCTCGATGGCGCCCGCTTGGCTCGACTGAAAATATGAGGAGTTCTGCGCGTTTGTCGAGAACAGCCCCCAGATGGCGAAGTTGCCTGTGTTCACATCGAGCGTGCCGTTGAGAATGCTCTTGAAGATCAATCCCGCGGCTTTGTAATCGAGAAGCTGGTTGCCGAACAATCCTTGACCGCTCAGTAATCCCACCTCCTGCGCCTTCCAGGTTTCTCCGATTGCCACCTCATTGTCGTAGGTGTCGCAAATCATCGCCACCGAAGCGCCGCCATTACTCGAGAGGTTATAGGGATAGGTATAGACACCGCCAGCATTGTTTCCCCCCACGCTGACCAGTTGCAGGTTGACGGTTGAATTGGCAAAGGCCGCGCTTGTGCACATCGACAGCATGGCCAGAACAAAGAGAAAAATACCGGTAAAACGAAGTGACCGCATTTTCTTATTTTTCCTCCGCCGGACCGGCCGTTTCTATCTGCCGCGCCCGGATCATTCGTCTAAAATCGCACTCGCACAACTACCATGAAAACCGGCTACTCTGGCATCCACTAACCTGGCCATCGTAGTAACGTCGCAAGACCGGTGTTGTAGCATCTGTCGGACCCTCGCCCGATTTTCAGGGTCTCTGCCGTCTGCGCCGCCGGTCTTTCAAGCATTGCAACAGCCACCGCCGCAGTTCAGGGAATGTATGACTTAGCGCCAAACCAGAGCTCTGCGGTGCGATGCATTGCACACGTGAGGAGGAATGTCGTCTGTCGGCGCCAACTTGTATCCCCTTTTAGTAACTCCTGGTAACCGCCGAGGGTAACCGCTGCTGAATACTTCGAGGTCGCGTCTAGAACCGATTTATGTGGAACCGATTCAAGATCAGGGCGACTGTCAGAATTGCTCACGCGGGTTCAGCGAGCCAGCATTCTTGTTCCTCGCCGGTAAGAACAGTGGAGTCAATCGCAATTGGACGTTGCTGGTGTGATTCGCAAAAACGCAAACCGAGCGAACGGCCCCGGACGAATGCGTCCGGGGCTACGGGTTCCTGTTTAGCTGGATGTTGAATTCCCCTTTTTGATGAAGACGTGGGTTGCATTTTCTCCGGGGACGGTTCGGACGACGGTGAATCCGAGTTTCGAGAGATCGATTCCGGCAAACAGATTTTCACCTTCGCCCAGCAGGACCGGCGACACGGCTAAGTGCATTTCGTCGATTTGACCGGTGCTCAGGTAGTCCCGAATCACCGACACACCGCCGCCAACTCGCACATCCTTGCCGTGGGCCGCCTCTCTCGCTTTCTTGAGAGCCGACTCCATTCCATCGGTGACGAAATGGAATGTGGTGCCGCCTTCCATCGCCAGCGGCGACCGCGCGTGATGCGTGAGCACAAAAACCGGCGTGTGGTAGGGAGGATTATCGCCCCACCATCCCTTCCATGGATCCTTCATCGCCCATGGCCCGCGCACCGGACCGAACATATTCCGCCCCAGGATCCAGGCCCCGACATTTTCGAAAGATTCAGCAGCGACATCATTGTCGATGCCCGTGCTCCCGCCGCCTTGACCATGCATCTGTTTGAAAATGTCAGTATGAAAAAACCAGCTATGGAGTTCGGTTCCGCGCACGCCGAGGGGGTTCTGCAGGTCCTGCCGGGGCCCGGCGCCAAACCCATCCAGTGAAACCGAAAATGCAGCGACTCTAACTTTGCTCATCGCGCTCCTTCTTCAACATCTGAAAATTGTATTTCAAACTGAGCGGTTGAATTTGCACTCTGCAGGCTTAATCCATCGCTTCAATGTGGAGTCCAATACGCAGCCTCCGGCATCCAATCCCGACAAGGAGATAATTTTATGTACGTTGTTCTCGGAGCAAGCGGCCACACCGGACATGCTGTAGCGAACAACCTTCTTGCCCGCGGGCAGAAGGTTCGCGTCGTCGGCAGAAACGCAGCCCACTTACAGCCTCTCACAGCGAAAGGTGCGGAGCTGTTCATCGCGGATGTCACCGATACCGAGGCACTCGCCAAAGCCTTCCACCAGGCCGATTCGGCCTACGTAATGATTCCACCCAACACGACGAGCAACGACCCGCTCGATTACTCGAACCGGGTCGGCGATGCGATCGCGGCCGCTGTACAAAATGCGGGGATCAAGAATGTGGTCGCACTCAGCAGCATCGGAGCCGATAAGTCGAGCGGAACCGGCCCCGTAGTCGGCCTGCACAATCTCGAACAAAAGCTCAACCAGATCAGCGGCGCAAATGTGCTCCATCTGCGCGCCGTCTACTTCATGGAAAATACGCTTCCCCAAGTGAACGCAATCCGCGGAATGGGAGCCGCGACTACACCTCTTCGTCCCGACCTAGAACTTCCCATGATCGCCACTCGCGACATCGGAACCGCGGCGGCGGACGCTCTTTTGGAGTCTAACTTCCAGGGCAAACAAACCCGTGAACTGCTGGGACAACGCGATCTCACCTACAGCGAAGTCGCTACGATTATTGGCAAGGCGATCGGCAAGCCAGATCTCAGATACGTGCAGGCGCCCGACGACCAATTTCGCGGTGCCCTGGCGCAAATGGGAATGTCCGTGCAATTTGCCAAGCTGCTCATGGAGATGATCGACGCACTCAACTCCGGATACATGCGCGCCCTCGAACCTCGCACAGCGCAGAACACCACGCCAACGAGCTTCGAAACCTTCGTGGCCGAGTCGTTTGTGCCTGCGTATCAACAACAAGCCGCAGCATGACGAGGGACTTCATCGAAGCGGGTGCCCCATCCTAACGTCGCGCATTTTGCGATGTTAGGGTGGGTTTTTGGTCGAAGATACTGAGCGGTCGGACGTCAAAGCGTCAAAGTCCCCACCCTAGCCGCAAAGGGCGCGTTTAGTTAGGATGGGGGCACCAAAAGAAGAATAGCAAGTGGGGACGCACGAATCGGCAATGCGGTGGATGGATAGATGGATATCCTGAAAGCAAACGGAAAAGGCCGTCGAGATTTCTCTCAACGGCCTTTATTAATGCCGGCAACTACCTACTCTCCCACACACTTTCGCGTGCAGTACAATCGGCCCAGCGGGGCTTAACTTCCGTGTTCGGGATGGGAACGGGTGGATCCCCCGCGGTATGATTACCGACAACTTGGAGCAGCTTCTAGCTTCTAGCTACTAGCTTCAATCTCCCGGCGCATACATTCCATCGCTGGCCTGAAAGAATCATCGCTGCAAACTTGATCTGTCGGCTTCCGCCCCACGGCTTGAGCCCATTGGATTGGGCTAGAAGCCAGGAGCTAGAAGCAGAATTTTCAAAGATCTTGAGGACGAAACCTCACAACTGAATAGATTGGGTGTGGCTTACTTTCATCTTGCTTATCTCCGATTTCTGCCACTAATTATTTCGGCTTTTTCGTCGGCGCACAGTTGTCAGCGTCTTTCTTTCTCTTCGCCCAATTTCTGGCGGATGAGAGAAACTCGCTAGCCCCAGCTCAGTTTCTAGCTGATGGCTGAAAGCTGAGTGCTGACAGCTGTTTTCTGCACCGAGTAAATTTTATGGTCAAGCCGAACGGGCGATTAGTACTGGTAAGCTACATGCATTGCTGCACTTCCACCTCCAGCCTATCAACCAGGTAGTCTTCCTGGGCCCTTCTTATCCCTTACGGGTTGGGAGATCTCATCTTGAGGAGTGCTTCCCGCTTATATGCATTCAGCGGTTATCACAACCGAACTTCGCTACCGAGCGGTGCCATTGGCATGACAGCTCGAACACAAGAGGTTCGTCCATCCCGGTCCTCTCGTACTAAGGACAGGTCCTCTCAAATCTCCTGCGCCCACAACAGATAGG
>Ga0182015_10001199_pt1 | contig 35159 bp, 40 predicted proteins | sample 712P3MmetaG_FD_120478 | JGI IMG/M metagenome (GOLD analysis project Ga0182015, IMG submission 120478) | Permafrost microbial communities from Stordalen Mire, Sweden - 712P3M metaG | ecosystem: Environmental > Terrestrial > Soil > Wetlands > Permafrost | place: Sweden: Stordalen | collected...
CCCCACGATCGGCGACGACGGCTCGATCATTGCCGAGCTGCATCCCGAGTACTCACAGATTTCCGGCTTCAACGCCAGCTTCCCGATCATCGCGAACCGCAAGATCGACGCCACCCTGCGCGTTCAGGACGGGGAGACGATCGTGCTCGGCGGGCTGTTCGAAGACGTCGACAGCGAGACGGTCACCAAGTTTCCGCTGCTGGGCGATCTGCCGATCCTGGGCGCGTTTTTCCGCAACCGTCAGCGTTCGCACACCAAGGACGAAGTGCTGTTCTTCATCACCCCGCACGTGCTCGGAACGCCGCTCGCCGCAGCTCCGTGAAGGCAGCGCAGCGCAACCACGAATCGCGCGCCGCCCAGCGGTGACGGTCCGACCGTGACGAGGCCGCCGGCGCGTTCGACCAGCAGCCGCACGAGGGCGAGGCCGAGTCCTGTTCCGGCGGCCGTCGTTCGGCCGCGCGCGCCGAGCGCGAAGATCCCCTCCCGCTCGTCCGGCTTCACGCCCGGTCCATCGTCGTCGATCACGATCCGCGCGGTGCCGTCACAGCTCAGGTTGCGCACGCGCACGTGCCCTTGCGCTCGGCCATGTTTGAGCGCGTTCTCGATCAAGTTCACCAGCACGAGGATCAGGCGGTCAGGATCGATCGCGACCAGCACGTGCCCGGGCGGCTCGACATCGACGGCCGCGCCGGTTCGCCGCGCGGCGTCGAACGTCGCGTCGCGGACCGCCTCGAACACGCCCGCCAGCTGCGCACGCGCCGCGGCTCCGGCCGAAGGACGCAGATCGAGCATCGACATCTCGAACATCCCCTCGATCAGCCGGCTCAAGCGCAGCGACTCGCGATACGCGATGCCGGTAAAGCGCCGCCGCGTGTGCGGTTCGATCGCATCGTCCTCGAGCAGCGTCTCGAGATAGCCGCGAATCGAGGCCAAGGGCGTGCGCAGTTCGTGGCCCAGGGCCGAGAAGAACGCGAAACGTTCCCGCTCGAGCGCGCCGTGCGCCAGCGCGCGCTGCAGCAGGGCCGGAACGGCGCCCGCATCGCGCGCCGCATCGTAGCTCGTCCAGCCCGTCTGCACCTCGAGCCGAAGCGACGCCTCGAGCGCGGCGCCGATGCGGGCGATCGCGGTACGCGCGCCGGGATCCATGGGCTGTACCGCCGGGTGACGCACCTTCGCCGCGAGCGCGGCCGCGAAGATATCGCTCGCCGGTTCGTGCGCAAGCAGGTCGCCGGCCCGCAGTACGCGGCCCGCACTCTGCGCGAAGGCCCGGCTCGCGCGCCGCTCGAGCCGCCGCGCCGCGCCGCGTCCGCGCTCCCACGCCAGCCGCTCGAGCTGCGGAAGGCGCACGGCGAGAATCGGGACATCCATCGCAGAACCGAGCCGGCGCGCCAACGCGCCGAGCGTCAGCGCTGCGCGGGGGGACAAAACTTGTACCCGAAACCGTGAACCGTGTGCACGAGCGCCGGGTCCTGCGCGCCGTCTTCCAGACGTAGCCGGAGCCGCCGCACGTGAACGTCGACGGTGCGCTCGTCGCCGTCGAAATCAAAACCCCAGACGCGCTCGAGCAGCGTCGCCCGCGAGAGCGCAATGCCGGGGTTCGATGCCAGCTCCAAGAGCAGCGCGAATTCGCGCGGCTTCAGCCGAACGTCGGTGCCGTCGAGGCGAGCTTCGCGACCCGCCTCGTCGATCAGCAGCCGGCCGAAGCACAGCTGTGCCGGGCCGGCCGCAGGCAGACAGCCGACCCGTCGCGCGATCGCTTTGATGCGCGCCACCAGTTCGCGCGCGGAGAACGGCTTCACGACGTAGTCGTCGGCGCCGATCTCGAGCCCTACGATGCGATCGACTTCGTCCGCCCGCGCGGTGAGGATTACGATCGGAAGTTCCCGGCCTTCGCGACGCAGCGTGCGCACGATATCGAAGCCGTCGACGGCCGGCAAACCGAGATCGAGCACCAGCAGCGAGGCGCCGCCGCGGGCCAGACGCAGCGCGGCCGGCCCGTCGACCGCCTCTTCGCACCGGAAACCCTCGCGGCCCAGATGGTGGACGACCAAATCGCGAATCGGCGCATCGTCCTCCGCGACCACGATCCGCGCGTTCCGCATGCCGTCGTGAGTGCCCGGCGGCGAGCGGTCTAGTCGCCGCGCACGGCGTCCAGGATCACGAACCACGGCCGCTCGCGCAAGCGCGCCGCCAGTGCGGGATCTTGCGCGTCGGCCTCCGGTGCCGGCAACGGCTCGTGCAGTCCGCGCAGGCGAAAGCCTGCCGCGTCGAGGTCGGCGAGCATCCGTTCGAACGGCCGGTGATAGAAGCGCACCCGAACGGGCTCGGCTCCGAAACCCGCCCACGTCTCCTCGACCAGCGTCACCTCGTGGTAGACGGGCACGACATCGATGGTCATGAACGGATGGTGCGTCGACACGACGAGCCGGCCGCCGGGCCGCAGCACCCGCGCGAATTCACGCAGCGGCGGCAGCCAGTCTTCGAGGTAATGCAGCGTGAGCGATGAGAGCACGAGGTCGAACGAACCGTCGGCGAACGGCAACGGCCGCGCGAGATCGGCTTCCACCACGCGCGCGGCGGGCCCGAGCCGCGCGCGCGCCAGCGCGACCATCGCCGGGCTGGCGTCGAGCGCGACGGCCCGCGCGCCGCTCGCGGTCAGCCAGGCGGCGTGCTCGCCGGCCGCGCAGCCGGCATCGAGCACGTCAAGCGAAGCGACGTCGCCGAGGAGCGCGCGCACGGCGGGACGCTCGTACGCCGCATTGCACACATTGGCCGCCGTCACGTCCGCGTAGCGCGCCGCGAGTTCGGGATCGTCGTACAGGCCGCTCGTCACGCCCCCGCGGTTCAGGCTGCGTCCTTCTGTAAAATCGCTTCGCCGTCAAGGACGAGCTCGCCGCGCTGGTTGACGATCCGCGTCTTGCAGCGCATGCGCCGGTTCTGCGGCATCAGCTCGACCACGACCGACGTAGCCGTCAGCGTGTCGCCGATGAACACCGGCCTCCGGAAGTGCAGCGTCTGCGAGACGTACAATCCGCCCGGACGCTGGAGGATCGCTCCGTTGACCGTCGAGAGCAGGCTCGCGGTCAGCATGCCGTGCGCGGCGCGCTGCCCGAAGCGCGTGGTCTTCGCGTACTCGTCGTCGACGTGCAGCGGATACATGTCGCCGCTGACCCCGCAAAACAGGGCGATGTCCGCATCGGTGATCGTTTTCGAGAACGCTTCCCGGTCGCCGACTTGGAACTCTTCGTACGCTTTTTCCCCTGGAATGGACATGGCGGATCGGCTTCTCCTGAGGTAAACGGCGAGCCGGTCGTCTCTGCCAGGCGGGCCGTTGGCCGACCTGCCGGCGGTGCTTCGGCTCTCCGACGCAAGGAATCGGACGCGAGGGCCCCCGAACCGGCTTGACCACTCGACCCTCGTTTCTTACGAAGAGAGGTCCGTGCGCCCGTGGCCGTGCGACCCTACCGGCTGGCCGTCATCCTCGCGACCGCAGCATCGCTCCTCGTCTCGTGCGGAGGCAGCAGCGGGCACGTGAACGCCCTGCCGACACCCGCCCCGACCCCCGGTCTGACGGCGAACGCGACCGTCGGCGCTGCCGGGACGAGCGCGATCCTAGCCGGCGGCGGCACGACCACGGCGACCTTTGCCTTCCCCGGTGCGACGACGGGAGTCGGCTCGACGCTGACCCTGACGGCCAGCACGCAAGCGCCGGTGGGCGGAGCTTCGGCGAGCCGTGCCCCGCAGAGCGTCAAGTCGATCCTCGAGTACGTGACCGTGCTCTCGTCCGCTGCAGTCACCTTTTCGGGAACGCCGGCCCTGACGTTCGCGCTCCCGGCGGCCGACGTCGTTGCCGGCGGCACCTATGGGCTCGAGCTGTACAACTCGACCGCTCCGGGCACGGGCTTCGTCACGCTTTCAACCGGGACGTTGAGCGGAAGTACGCTGACGTTCCCGGCGGGTACGACCCCTTTCAGCATTCCGGTCGCTCCGGCGTTCGTGGTCTTTGCACTGACCTTGACCGTCCCCGGGCCGAGCCCGAGTCCCAGCCCGACCCCAACGGCAACGCCGACACCATCGGGTTCACCGACCGCGACGCCGACGCCGGGAACGAACAGCGTCAGCGCAAGCACGCCGTACCTCACCTTTGCCGGGCCGAGCGCCTCACCGCAACCGGTGACGATCACCGAACAAAACGGTGCGGCGCTGACCGAAACCGACACCTGCACGAGCGGTGCCGTCAGCATCGTTTCCGTGACGCCGGGCGGCACGACCACGCCGGCGCAGAACTCGATTAGCGTCACCGTCACCCCGGAGGCGGTCGGAACGTGCGCCTTCACCTATAAAGATGCCGCCGGAAACTCCGCGACCGTCGGCGTGACGGTGTCGAACCCGGCTCCGATCGTGATCCAATGAGGTACTCCGTGCCGAGAGCGCGCATCATCGCCGGCCTTCTGACAAGCGTCTTGCTGGCCGCGTGCGGCGGCGGCAACGCCGCCCGCACCGTACCGGCAGCCGGCGCGCCGCGCGAGGGCAGCGCGACGGTTCGCCTGACGATCCCCGCGGCGACGTCGAGCGCGCTGCAGCGTTCGCCGCGCTACGTTTCTCCATCGACGAAATCGCTGCTGATCGCCGTGCAGTCGGTGAACGGAGCGGCCACGACGTTCCCGGCGATCGCGCTCAACGTCGTCATTCCGAGCGCGGCCTGCCCCGCGCCCGCGCAGGGTGGACAGTCGGAGATCTGCACGTACTCAGTCATCCTGCCCGTCGGCAGCGTCACGATGACGGTGACGACCTACGATCAACCGCTCAGCGGCAACACGCCGAGCGGAAATCCGCTCTCGTCGGTGACCGTCACCCAGCAGCTCTCCGGAAACGGCGATCCGATCCTGTTGACCCTCAACGGCGTTCCCGCCAGCGCGACCCTCGCGCTGGGAACGCCGATCGCCGCCGTTGGTACTCCGTCAGCTATTGCGGTGACCGCGACCGCGCTCGACGCTGACGGCAACCTGATCGTCGGCCCCGGTAGTTACGCGCCGCCGATCACCGTCGCGGTGACCGATCCGACGGGGCGGGTCACCGTCTCGCAGGCCTCGATCGGCGCGCCGGGCGCTAACGCGACCCTAGCCTACAACGGCGCCTCGGGGCTCACCAAGGCGACCGTGACCGGCAGCGCGCCGGGCGTGACGGTCCATCCGGTCACGCTCGCCTTCGCCCCGGGGCTCGTGCGCTCCGATGCATTGTCGCTGTTGACGACGCCGGTGAACTATATGACGCTCTCGCCGGATGGTTCGAAACTCCACATCCCCTACCAGGACGCCAGCAACGGAAATGCACCGGCCTTGCTGGTCGTCGACGCGACGGCGCGATCGGTCATCGCACACCCGCTGATCGCCGCCGGAACGACGGCGACCGCCTTCAACGTGGCGTACGCGAGCGGCGACGCGTTCATTCCGTACTCGGACGGCAACGGCACGAACGGAGTCGCGCAAGTCATCATTCCAACCAGCACGCTGTCCGGGAACAGCAGCACCAGCTATGCGCCACAGTTCCTGGTGATCTCATCGTCGTCGGTCAACGGTTTCGTCTTCGGCACGCCGCCCGGTCTGTATGGCGAAATCATCGACGCTGCCGGCGTCACCGGCTCGCCGATCGCTACGGTATACGGGCTCACGTGCGGACAGTTCAATCAATGCCTGGCCGTTTCGTCGGATGGAGCACTCGTCTACGGCATCGATGCGCTCGCACCGCAGTTGTACAGCATGCACGTCTCCGACGGCAGCAGCGGCCCCACGATTGGAACCGCGCCGCTCTCGGGCACCGCCCTCACCTTTGCCGGGAGTACGATGTATCTCGCCGGCTCGACCGGTAGCCAGAACGTGATCGACACGCTCGCGTATCCGAGCGGAACGCCGGCCTCATTCGTGACGCTGCCGCAGGGGGTCAGCGCGCTAACGGTGTCGGGCGACGGCGCGACGCTGTTCGCCTCGCAGAGTACCGGGCCGTCGCCGCTCGTGCTGATCGACATCGCCAGCAAGAACGTCGTCAGCTTCGGTCCGTCGATCGGTTTGGGCGCCTTCGCCGGCGGATTCGTGTCGCCGGTTCCCATCGCCAACGTCGGCGCGTCGCGTCGCTTCCTGGTGGTCAAGCAGTACCAGCAGCCGCTGGGGACGGTGCACACCACCCTCGACGAGTACGCCTACTAGCGGGCTATCCCAAGGCGGCGGCGCCGGCGCGGGCCACGATCGTATCTTCATCCGCGGTTCCGCTGCTGACGCCGACGGCGCCGACGACCTGCCCGTCGACCAGCAGCGGCAGGCCGCCGCCGATCCCCGTCAGCCGGTCGGCGGCCAGAGCGAGCTTGATCGAGATGATCGCATCGCCGCCGGCTTCCTCGGCGGTTGGGCGCTTGCGGGTAGCGGCGGAAATCGCTTTGGTGTGCGCGATCGAAATCGAGCCGATGCGCGCCCCATCGCTGCGTCCGAATGCGAGCAGATGGCCGCCGGCGTCGACCACGCTCACGCATTGGGGAACCCCGATGCGCGCGGCTTCGGCGAGGGCGGCGTCCAGAACGGCGCGAGCCCCGGCCGCGGTCAGGAACGGGGTGGTCCCGGTATACGTTGAACGCGAAGAGTCCGACACGATGATGCCGCTTTTGTTTTTCACTGCAACGGGGCCCTGCGCGCGCGGATGATTGCCGCCGACGTTGCCTTTCGCGCGACCGCGAACACGGCCGCCGCAGCCTACCAGCAGGCGCCCCCGTACCTCGCGTACCGTACCGACGTGACGGTCGACATCCCGTCGCTCCGGCAGCATAAGGTCATTTCCCGCACGGTCGAAACGAGGACCCAGGACGACTTCGCGGTGCTTCAGGATCTGCCCCAAGGACAGCGGCAGTACGCGCATAGCTTTCCGCTGATTCCGACCTTCGATGCGCTGTCGTATTTTCACCTGACCTTCAACGGCAGCCGCCGCGACACGCTGAGTTACGTCGAGCTCGAAAAGGTCCTGACCTTCAGCGACAGTAGCATGGGCTCGCACTCCGACGTGGTCGTGACCTACTTGCGTTACTACCATGCCGAATACGCGCCCGATACGAACGACCGGATCGCCCACATCGTGATGGTCCCGCTTCCGACGCTGACGCGGGACAACAACTCGGACTTCTTTCTGCACGACGTCTACGTCGACAACGCCACGAACCTGCCGACGCGTGTCGTCTACGCCGGCCCCACGACCGACTTCACCGTCGACTACGCGACCGTCTCGAATCATTGGCTCGTGCAGCACGTCATTTTCGCGCGCACGCTGTACGGCCCGCTGAAGATCGGTCGCGTGCACTTCACCGTGGACGCCACGAACAGCGACTTTTCGTTTCCGACGACGCCCAGTGACCCGCGCCTCGCCGGCCCGCCGGCAACACCGTCTCCATCGCCGCCTCGCTAAAGAAAAAGGAGCGCGTTCGGCGGACGGCTCCCTTCGGATGCGTGGCGGAGAGGGAGAGATTCGAACTCTCGGAACGCTATAAACGTTCGCCCGCTTTCGAGGCGGGTGCCTTCAACCACTCGACCACCTCTCCGCGGTGTGTGGTCGCCGCGTCCGCGGCGCGACCCCTGTATATCGGTGCCCGGCGGCGGGGTACCTTCCCCGCGTGCGCGCAGGCCGCGCTTCAGCCGCCGGCGTCTGCGCCGTCGGCAGCCGGACGGCGGCCGGCGAAGAATGTGCGCAGCTGAGCGGCGGTCGCATCTTCCAGCGTTCCCGCGACGACCTCGACACGATGGTTGACGGCGCGTGAGGCGAGCACGTCGATGACCGAACCGGCTGCGCCGCCTTTCGGATCGCTGCAGCCGTACACGAGCCGCTCGACGCGTGCGGCTGCGATCGCGCCGGCGCACATCGGGCACGGCTCTTTCGTCACGTACAGCGTCCCGCCGAGCCGCCAGCGTCCGAGCGCCTCGGCGGCCGCGCGCAACGCGAGGATCTCCGCGTGAGCGGTCGGATCACGCCGTGCTTCCTTCTCATTGTGTGCCTCGAAGGCGCGGCCGTCGGCCACCAGGATCGCCCCAACGGGGACGTCACCGGCCGCGGCGGCTGCATCGGCGAGCGCGATGGCACGCGTCATCGCGCGCACGTCCTCGCGGGAAGAGTCGTGCTCCCGGCCCGGCTCGAACGGGCAACCCCTGCCTTCGGAGGGCAGTACTCTATCCAATTGAGCTACAGGAGCGCTGGCGCCCGGAACACCGGCGAGCCTAGCGGCCGCCTTCGGTGGTGGTCGGCGGCGTCGGACCCGAGGTTGGGATGTGCTTGAAAAGGTCCAGCTTGTGCTCGACGAGCCCGCGGTAGAACTTTCGCACGCAATCGGGATGCCCAAAGAAGTAGGTCCGCGCGTAAGCGAGATCGTCCCCCGAGCTGTCCGGAACGTAGTGGCTGATTTCGATTTCTTCCATTTGAGCCCGGTCGACCGGGTGCGGACAGAAATCACAGGGGATCGTCGACATTACTGTACCTCGAGGGAAAATGACTCGGGTAGGATTTGAACCTACGACCTAGGGCTTATGAGTCCCCCGCTCTACCGCTGAGCTACCGAGCCGTTGCATAGCAGCGGCGCGCCGAACGCACGTCGATTATCCAGAACCCCTCGAACCCCTCCGAGGGTTCGGCGGCGTTCTTTTGCGGCAGGGACCCTCGGCCGGGCATCACTATCTTTTCCTCATGATCGACCGGGTTCTTCGCACCGCGGCGGCCCTGGCATGTGGCATCGCGCTCGTCCTACCGCAGCCGGCGGCCGCCATTGGTGACGAGAGCGCCACCGCGCTGCTCGCCAAGCATCAAGCCTATGTCGGGTGGCACGTCGGCGACGGCGTCGTCAAGACGCTACGCGCCCAGGGCTCGACGACCCGCAACGGCAAGGTCGTCGAAACGATCTCGTTGCTGCGTTACGGCATTGCCTTTCGCGAACACACGCTCGACGATCGCGGCTTTGCCGAGGATGAGGGCTTCACGGGCAACGTGTATTGGACGACCGGGTCCAACGGTTTCACGCTGCGCCCGATCGGCGAGGTCGTGCGCTCCTTGTACGACAACGAGGCGCTGTTCGGCGAACTGACGGGCACGATGACGCCGCAGGTGCTCCGTCACGAGGCGATCGACGGCGTCGATACGACCGTGCTGCACCTGACGTCCGAGGTCGGCTTCCCGATCGACGTGTACGTCGATGCCGCGACGGGCGCGTACAAACGGGCGGTCATCGACCCGGGTGGGAAGTATGAGGCGACCTTCGACGGACTCGGCTACACGGACGTCGACGGAAAGCGCTTTCTGTCGAGTTTCCGCTTCGGCAAATCGAAGAGCGTCACGACCTTCAGCAAGGTCGAGGTGAACGCCGCGGTCGAGCCGCCGGAGCTGCACCCGCCTCCGCAGACCGCGACCTGGACCTTCGGCGAGGGCACGGCAGCCGTGGAATTGACCAAGGATACGTTCCCGCGCATCCTCATCGATGTCGTCATGAACGGCGTCAAAGGGCGCTTCATCCTCGACACCGGTGCCGGCAGCACCGGAATTCTCGATTCCTTCGCTCGCCAGATCGGCGCCAAGCGCCTCTCGACGACCGAGATCACCGGCATCGGCGGCTCCGCATCAGCGAACGTCTTTCGCGTGGACACCATTACGATGGGTCCCTCAACCCTGCACAACGTCATCATCACCAGCGGCTTGGAAGAGGAGATGAAAAGCGAAGAGGGCGTGGTCGGCGTTATCGGCTTTGATTTGCTCGCGGGCGCGATCGTCGACCTCGACCTCGATGCCGGAACGCTGCGGGTTCTCGATCCGGCCAAGGTCGCGCCCGACGAAACGAAGGGAATCGTAATTCACGCGGACTTCTCGGACGGGAACATCCACGTTCCCATGAAGCTCGCCGATAAGATCGATGTGCTCGCGACCCTCGACTCCGGGAATCCCCTCAACGTGCTCTTTTCACAAGACCTGATCTACCACGACCACGTGCCGTTTCTGGTGGACCCCAATCAGCTCGGCTCGACGCGTATGGGCGGGGGCGTCGGCGGCTCGGAGATCGAGCACTGCGGCCACCTGAGTTCGCTGCAGCTGGGCCCGATCTCGTACAAGCCCGTCCCGGCCTGCGATTCGACCTCGATGTCACGCAACGACATCCTGGTCGGCCTCGACTTCATGAAAGCCTTCAACTACGTCTTCGACTACCCCGACGGCATCATCGTCATGATCCCGCGCAAACTCTAGCCGAAGCCGATAGTTTGGCCCCCTCCCCCAGGGGGCACTCCCGCTTACAATCCGAATGCGGGACGATACCGGAACGCCGCCCTTGTAGAGTGGCTCTATTGCTTCCATTCGACCGAAAGCGAGCTCTTTGTGCCCTTGGCAAGACTCTTTGCCCCGCGGATCGTCGCCTTGGCAGTGCTGAGCATTCTCCTGGCCCATTGCAGCAGCTCCGGCGGCAGCGCGACGCCGAAACACGTTGCGACGCCGAGCCCAAGTCCGAGTCCCTCGCTGACACCCGGAGCGGTTGTGTTCACCGGTTCGACCATCACGAACAACGTGATGACCCTTCCGTGCGACACGCAAGAAACGTTCACCGTCTCGCAAGCGAATTACGCCGGCAGCTTGACGCTCGCCGATAACAATCCGGGGCAGGTCGCGCTGACGCCGACGCCGGCGACCGGACCCGCCAGCACGGTGTACACCGTCCTCGCATCGTCGTCGGTGCAAAATCCCGCGCCGTCGCCATTCACGATCACGGCAGCCGGCGGTGGCGAAGTGACGCAGGTGCTCACGATCAATACGGTCGGGAGCGGCACCATCGGCACGCCCGGTCAACCACAGGAATGCAATTCGTGAGTTTGCCTGCACGCGGGTAACTCTCGCGTCGCTTCCTTGTCGCGAGGACTCGCTGGGAGCTCGCATGACGAAAAACCCCCGCCGGCACATTGCAGCGGGGTTTTTTTCGTCGTACGTGCGGTCGGAGGGACTCGAACCCCTAACCGACAAGGGCCCCCGCCGACTCAGGCAGCACGCGGGGGTTCCCGCAGTGTCGCCGTTTTGGAGTACCTAGATCTACCCCGCGGTACACCGGTGCATGGCGATTTTTGGTGCGCATCCTTAGTGCATGTCCAGAGCGCCGTCAATAGACCGATATTTGCACGAAGGCGGGCTTCAGCTTATTGAGTTTTTCCAGGAGATCTCGATCGAGGGTCAAGTCCACGGATGATTCGTCAGGATCGCCGCCCCGATAGACGGCGATTTCTACCTCGACGCGGGTAGGAGGAGCCCTCGCGACAAGAGCCTCCCAGCGCGGCAGCAATTCTCCGAGCAACGGTGCCAACGTAGTGCTCAGCCCCAAGTCAGGGCCGATCGAGCTTCTCTTAATCTCCCAATTATCGGCATCCCGAACCAGTCCTGATCGCAACAGCGAACCCGCACAGGCGGTGAACGTTGGCTGCACCTCGAGCGTGGCTGTTACCGTTTCCGGGCTGATACCGTATATTCCGACATAGACTCTAATTTCAGCCGGCATGCGTCCCGGTTCGCCGTGCTCGTCATTGTCTCCGTCGCCTACGATTTCCGAGTATGATGAGCTCGACGTGAAACGCATTATGATCGTTGCTCTCCTCATCGCTACGCTTTTCGCGCTCAGAGCAGACCCGTCGCTAGGGCAATCGCAGCCAGTCCCGACCACAACGTATCTGCCGTCGCGGCCAGCGCCGAGCCCCGTGCCAACCCCCACAGCAACGGCGACGCCGACGCCGTCTCCAACTCCGACTGCGACCCCGAGCCCAACACCGACCCCATCTCCGAACATACTCGTAAGGGTCAGCGTGCGTGGCTCAGCCTACGGTGTGTACCTCGTTGGCGAGCCGATCGATGTCGGAGCGAGCATCTCCGCCTTTCCGGCCGTATCCTTGCCGCTCGCATCCAAAGACATGCGCGAGAATCTCGACGTGCGCATCACGAGCGAACGCGGAAGGTTGATCGCGCCGAACCGCCCCGTACCGTCGATGCCATCGAACAACAGTTGGGAAAGAGAATATGGCGGCGTGCGGTTGTCCGATTGGGGCTATAACCTTGGACTTGGAAGCTATCGCATCACATACGCATTGAAGCCGTACTTATCAGATTGGGCGGCTACCCGCGGATATGAAATCATTGTCAAACCGGCCGAACTCCGAATCGTACGTCAATACTCTGACGTGGATCCTCACTTCTTCCCGGCCCCTTCCGGCTGGACAAGCGGAGGTTGTGAACCTTGGTATGTCGACGGAAGACCCACCTTCGAAGTATTGCACCGCAGCAAAGATGTGACTTCCGGTGAGGAGTGCTTTCAAGTCTACCTCTTCAGCCGCGCGTCTGGCGATGGCTTAGCGCGCGAGCGCTTCCGTGCAAACAGTTCCGCGACGGTGCCGCTCTCGGAAACCACCGTCGCATGCGGATCAGTTCGAGCGACTGTTTTCACGTATCGCCTAGAGCCGCAGTCCGCAAGGCGCACCGAGTCTGTCGTCATGCCAACGCGCGACGGCTACATCGTCGCTCGATACACCCGACCCGATACCGCACCGGACGATCCGGCAGCTCTCGACGCGCTTAAAGCACCGTGCCTCCTATTGTGATCGCTCCCTGGCGCTCGTCGAGCATCTTTAGTGCGATAGTTAGTGCAGCCAGCACGTCTACAAAGGCGAAAACCCCGCCGGCACATTGCAGCGGGGTTTTCTTTCGTGTACGTGCGGTCGGAGGGACTCGAACCCCCAACCTACAAGTTCGTAGCCTGTTGCTCTATCCAATTGAGCTACGACCGCGCGCGTTGTCGCCGCAGGGGCGGGCAACCTCGGGAGATACGGCGCGCCGGGAACGTTCCCTGCCGCAGCTACTCCGGAGAGAGAGGGATTCGAACCCTCGATACGATGTAACTCGTATAACGGTTTAGCAAACCGCCGCCTTCAGCCGCTCGGCCATCTCTCCGCGAAGTCGGACTCGCTCGCGTACGGCTGTTCCCCGGCTCTGTGGTTTAGCGGACTCCCTCACCGGCCCTTCCGCCGCGCTTGCGCGAGAGAAGCGCGACGACCGCGGCGGCGTTCTCGTCAGGCGGAAACACCGGATAGAGCACGTCCTCGATGACGCCGTCGCGGAGAATGAGCGTGATGCGCTTGAGCAGCGTCATTCCCTCGACCTCGAACGTCGGCAGACGCAGCGCGTGTGCGAGGGACAACTGCGCATCCGAAAGCAGCCGGAACGGCAACTCGAGCCGCTGCGCGGCTTCGCGTTGGTAGTCGGTGTCTTGCGTGGAGAGGCCGAACACGCGCTTCACGCCGAGCGCGCGCAGTTCTTCGAAGTGGTCGCGGAACGCGCAAGACTGCGGCGAGCATCCGCGAGCTCCCGGGATCGCATCCCAGCCCGCCGGGTTTGCGACGCCCGGACGGCCGGTGCGTGGGTAGGCGTACACGACGACGAGTCCCGGTTCCGCCGCGAGATCGACCGTCGTTTCGTCGGTTGCGCGCAGTGGCACCGACGGCAGCCGGAGGCCGGCCAGATGACGCGCGGCGCCGTCGTCTTCGGGCGCGGGAATCGATGACCAGTCCGGGGCGTCGATCGTGCTCATGGTGCGAGACGCCTTCGAATGTTTCAGGGCCGCTCCCTGTGGCCTCAGCGGCCGGCAGTTTGCGCCATCGCGGCGATCCGCACCGCGATGCGCTCGGCCGCGTCGGGATGCGCGAGCGCGGCGGCGCCGTCGCGCAGACGCTCGGCCAGGTCGTCGTTTTCGAGCACGGCGCCAACGGCGCTGCCGACGTCACGTCCGCGCGTCGCGAGCACGGCGGCGCCGCGCGCCGCCAGAAAGCGCGCGTTGCGTTCTTCTTGTCCGGGCAGCGGCCGCAGCAGCACCAGCGGCACGCGCGCCGCGAGCGCCTCCGAGGTGGTAAGGCCGCCGGGTTTGGTCACCAGGACGTCGGCGGCATGCATCCAGTCGAAGACATTTTCCACGAAGCCGCAGACGCGGGCGTCGCCGCCGCTGCGGCGTGCTTCCTCGAGCAGCCGCGTTTCGAGCCGGCGATTCTTCCCGACGATCACGACCGGCGTCACGGCGGGCGACATCTGCGCGAGCGCGGTGACGGTCGCCGCGACCGGGCCTAGGCCGAGCCCACCGCCCATCACGAGCACGACCGCTCGCTCCCCGTCGAGGCCGAGCTGCGCGCGTAGCCCGGCACGGTCAGCGGGAAACGCGCCGAAGCGGCGGTCGACCGGAATCCCATCGATTCCAATCCGTGCCGCTTCGATGCCGCGGCCGATCAAAGCCGACCGCACTTCGGCGGTCGCGACCGCGTACGCGTCGATGTTCTTGTAGATCCAAAACGGGTGGACGGCGAAGTCTGTGACGACCGCCATCACCGGGATCGCGGAATCGTACAGCCGCTTGTACGCGGCCATCACGCCGGCCGGAAAGGCGTGCGTGCACACGACGACGCTCGGCTGCAGCCGCTGCATGAGCCCGGTGATGTTGCGGGCCGTGAATTCCGCAGCCCACTTGCGAAAGCCGCCGGCGGCCGGGGCACGTTCGGCGCGGTCGTAGATGAGACCGTACAGTGACGGGATCGTGCGCACCATCCCGATGTAGCCATCGCTGACGACCTTGGAGAACAGCGAGGCCGCGTAGCGGTAACTGTCGTGGACCTCGCCGCGGATGCCGCGCAGGCTGAGCTGCGCGCGTACCGCGTCGGCCGCTGCGCGATGACCTTCGCCGACGCGAGCGGAGAGGAAGAGAACCGGTCCTACGCCGGTTCCTCCGGCGGCGCGGCTTCCTCGGCCAGGACAAAGAAGTCGTCGAGGATCTCCTGCGCCAGCTCGTCGTTTTCCAGCAGCTCGCCGAACTGATCGGTTACGACGAACTGATCGGACTGCTCGTTGTAGCACACGGCGAAGGCGTTGTTCTCATCGTCTTCGACCAGGCCCACCACCTCGAAGCGCAGCGCGCTGCCGTCTTCCATGTGCAGTTCGAGCGCGTCTTTGAGATCGAGCGGATGTTTCTCGCCGCCGTTTCCCGGGTCGCCGGCGGTACCGTTGGTGTCGATGGCGGTGCTCCTTACTTGAGGTATCGGGCGACGTTGGCGTTGTGTTCGTCGAGCGTCTTCGCGAAGGCATGCCGGCCGTCGCCGCGGGCAACGTAGTACAGGTACCCGCTTGTCGCCGGCCGGAAGGCTGCGTCGAGGCTCGGTTTGCCGGGATTTGCGATCGGGGTCGGGGGCAGGCCGGTGTGCAGATAGGTATTATACGGTGAGTCGATCTCGAGGTCGCGCTTCGTGATCACCTCATGATGTTCCGGGAAAGTGTACTCGATCGACGCATCGATCTCGAGCGGCATGCCCAGCCGCAGGCGGTTGTCGATCACCGAGGCAATCAGCGGTCGCTCGTCGTCGGCTTTCCCTTCGCGCTCGACGAGCGATGCGATCGTGACCAGTTCCGGGATCGTCCGGTGAAGCTGCTTTGCCCGCGCGACGGCATCGGGCGGAAGCTCCTTGCGGAACTGATCGATGAAGATGTCGGCGACAGCGTCCGGCGTGAGGTCGGTCGGGACCAGGTAGGTGCTCGGGAACAAGTAGCCCTCGAGGTTGACCGTCCGGACGCCCCCGAGCACGATGCTGCGGTGAAAGAAGACGCGCCGGTAGTCGCCGGCGGAGCCGAGACCGCGCGCGGCCAGCGCCGATGCAATCTCGTCGGCCGTGTAGCCTTCGGGGATCGTCACCCAGACCGCGAATTCTTGACCGCGCACGAGCCGGCCCAGGATCTCGTCGCTCGATTGGTGGGCGGGGAACCGGTATGCGCCGGCCTTGACCTCGGCGTCCACGTGACGCAGCCGCGCGAGCAGACGAAAGGCGATCGGGTGGGCGAGGATTCCCTCACGGTTGAGGACGTCGACGACCTGGCCGAAGCTGGAACCGCTTGGGATCACGACGTCGATCTGGTGCGCGGGCAGCGAACGATCGATATAGACCGCGTTGCGGAACCACAACGACGCCGCGCCGACGATCACCCCGGCACCGACGATGATGGCGATCGCTGCGCCCACCAGGGCGCGTCCGGCGCGGGCTACCGACCGTTGCGGGCTAGCCATGTCTGCAGAATTCCCACCGCGGCCAGCTGATCGACGACCTGCTTGCGCTTGGCCCGCGAGACGTCCGCCGCGATCAGCGCCTTTTGCGCCGCCGCGGTGGTCAAGCGCTCGTCGACGCGCTCGATCGCGCCGTCGAACGCACGCGTCAAGTGCGCTACGAAGGCATCGATCTGCTCGCTCGCCAGCGCGCGTTCGCCGGCGAGCGTCAGCGGATCACCGACGATGATGATGCGGGCACCGCGCTCGCGCGCCAAGGCAACGATAGCGTCGACGTCGTCGCGCACGTTCGTACGCGTACGCGTCAAGAGAGGCAGCGCGAAGGTTCCCTCCCCGACCGCGACCCCGATCCGGCGCGTCCCGACGTCGAGCGCCAGCACCGTCCCCGCCCGGCCGCCGGTCACGAGAACTCATGCACGAGGGCGCGCGACTTCGGCCGTCGCCCCAGGTGCCAAGTGATCAAGTCGTCGGCCGCGCGCGTCACGCGCGCCGTACCAAGCAAGACAGCGCCCGTTCCACGCTCGGCGCTTAGGGCGCGGAAGTTCGCGACGTCGTCGGCGCTGAGCGCGTGGGCATCGCCGCGCACGCCGTAGCAGCGCTCGCATCCCAACCCGCCGGCTTCGAGATCGAGCCACGCGCCGTGACGGTCGAATGCGCCGCCGCAGCGCACGCAGGAGTCATCGGCCGGCGCGAGGCCGAGCGCGTGAAGCAGGCGCAGCTGAAACCGCGGCACGAGCGCGGATGGAGTCTGACTGCCGGCGACCGCAGCAACCGCCGCCGTCAGCAGCGCATAGATTTCGGGCATCGCGAGATCCGCTTCGCAGAACAAGTCGATCGTTTCGGCGAACAGCGCGGCGGTCGCGAAGGCTTCGGGGCGCACCAGGCCGTTCCAATGCGAGCGGATCGTGCGAACTTCCCGGATCACGTCGAGCGAACGGCCGCGATGCAGGGACACCACGACCTCGGCCAACGGCTCGAGCCGTCCGCCGATCGCGCTGCGCGGACGGCGCGCGCCTTTTGCGACCGCGTCGACCTTCCCGCGTTCGCGGGTCAGCAGCGTATAGACCCGGTCGGCTTCGCCGAGCGGGCGTCCGCGCAGGACGATAGCATCGGTGGTCGAGCTGCGCTCGGTCAGGCGCGCGACCCCCGGGACCCGGCCGGAACCCGCGCCTCGGCGAGCTGCTCCGCGCCGAAGGCGTGCGGCAGCAGCGCCGCAAGCGGGATTTCGTTCACGCGGCCGTCGTCGTCATACACGACGCGCAGGCCGGGCGCAAATTCCCACAGGACCTGCCGGCACGCGCCGCAGGGCAGCGTTCGCACGCCGTCGGGTCCGGCGACCGCCACCGCTTCGAATGCGCGCGCGCCGCTCGCGACGGCGTGGAAGATCGCGCTGCGCTCCGCGCACATCGACAGCCCGTACGAGGCGTTCTCGACGTTGGCGCCGGTCCAAATCGTACCGTCAGCATCCAACACGGCAGCGCCGACGGCGAAATCTGAGTACGGCGCGTAGGCGCCTGCACGTGCCGCGACGGCCCGCGCGAGCAATTCCTCCGGCTCAGTCACGGGCCGCGGCGGTCTCGGCTTCGCGCGCCGTCTCGGCCTGACCGGTCAAGACGCGCACGCTCAGAATCCGGCGCCCGCGTGTGCGGTCGACCCGCAGGCGCACGCCGCTTCCGGCCTCGATCTCTTCGCCTTCACGCGGCAGCCGCCCGAACAGGCCGACCGTGTAGCCGCCGATCGTTTCGAACTCCTCGTGCGGCAGCTCGATCCCGAGAGCAGCGTTGACGTCTTCGATGTTCGTGCCGGCCTCGACGACCGACTCGCCGGCCGCGATGGTGCGGATCGGCTCTTCTTCTCCCTCATCGTGTTCATCGCGAATCTCGCCCACGATCTCTTCGAGCAGATCCTCCATCGTCACCAGGCCGGCCGTGCCGCCGTATTCATCGAGCACGATCGCGAGCGAGAACTTGCCGCGCTGCATCTCGCGCAAGAGCTCGGACACGCGCTTGTTCTCCGGCACGTGCTCGACCGGGCGCATCAGGGTGCGCAGCGAGACCGTCGCGATCGTGCCGTTCGAGAGTGCGATCAGCAGCTCGCGGTCGTGGACGACGCCGGTGATCTTGTCGATCGTCTCCTCGTACACGGCGATCTTCGAGTACCCCTCGGCGATCACCAGGTCCAGCGCGCGCCGCGGCGACGACGTTTCCGCCACCGTCACCATGTCGATGCGCGGTGTCATCACCTCGCGTACGATCGTGTCGCCGAACTGAATGATCGAGTGGATGAGCTCGCGCTCCCCCTCTTCGAGCACGTTCTGTTCGACTCCGACGTTGACCAGCGTCTTGATGTCTTCTTCGGTCACGTATGGCCCGACGTTCGGCGTGCCGCCGAACAGCCGGACGAGGCCATCGGTCACCCACAGGAACATGGTGGTGAGGGGCGAGACGATGCGCGTCACGATCGCGAGGATCGGCGCCAGCCGCAGCGCCATTCGGTCGCCCGCGCCGACGGCGATCGTCTTGGGCAGAATCTCGCCGAAGAGCAGGATGACGACCGTCATCACGACCGTTGCCCAGACGACGGCGTTCGGAATATCGAGGCGGATGAAGAGCGCGGTCGCGAGTGAATCGGCCGCCAGCAGCACGAACGTGCTGCCGATCAGCACCGACGTCAGCGTCCGGTTGCGGTCCGCCAAGAGGCGCTGGAGGCCTTGGCCGCCGCGCACGTGCTTCTCGGACAGAGCGCGCGCGCGAAGCCGGTTCATGGCGACGATCGCCGCCTCGGAAGCTGCGAAAAACGCAGCCGCGCCCACCAGCAGGAAGAGGGCGACGATCTCGGGCCAGTGCGACGTCATCGGGGCGTCGGGCCGCGCCTGCCCGGTAGAGGGTCGGTACTCAAGCGGTCCCGATTATAACATACCGCCCGAGCTGCCGGCGGCCCGAGCAAGCGCCCAGCCGGCAACGAGCAGTCCGATCGCCACCGCACCGGCCGCCGCGACCAGCACCGCGGCAGCGGCGACGTCCTTGGCCTGCTTGGCCAGCGGGTGATCGCCGGGTGAGACGAGGTCGACGAGCGTTTCGAGGGCGGTATTCAGCAATTCCGCGACCAGCACCAGCGCGATCGCGAAGACGAGCAGGGCCCAGGCCAGCAGCGGAAGACGCAACAGCAGTCCGGCCGCGATTACGACGACGGCGATGCCGGCGTGCACGCGCAGGTTCGGCTGCGCGTTCCAGGCCGCGCGGAGCCCCGCCGCGGCATACCCGACGGCAGCGATCAGGCCGTGCCGGTGCGGCTTATCCGAGGTCGTCGAGGGTGAGATCGCGAGGTCCCTTCCAGTGCGCGCGATAAGCGGCGCGCGGCACCGCATCGTCCTTCCCTTGCGCCGCGAGCGCGCGCGCAAGGCCCCATTCGAGGTGCGGATCGTTGGGGAAGCGCTTGAGTTCGGCGGCAAACACCGTCTCGGCAAGGGCGGGCTTGTCGGAGGCCAGCAGCGCGGCGCCGTAGCCTTCCCCGATCGGCATCGACCAGTAGTTCTTCGGGTCGCCCGGGAGATCGGTTTTCGTTGCCGCGTACGCCCGCGCGTAGGCAGCGACGCGAGCCGCCGGATCGTGCGCGCCAAGCGCCCGCGCCGCCTCGATCAGATTCGCGCGCTGTCCGTCGAGCGCGCCCGTCTTGGCGCTCTCGGCGCGCATGACGTCCAGCTGTCCGAGGCGCGCCGCAGCCACGGCATGCGCGAAGGCGATCGCGCCTATCCCGCTCGTATCCAGCTGCTCGATCCGGGCATCGTCGTGCAGCCGCAGCGCGAGCCGTACCTGCGAGAACGTATCCTCACGTGCAGCGAAGGTGCGGGCCTCGTCGTTGCGGCCCTCAGTCGTCAGCCCGTACAGCACGAAATCGACATCGTGGTCGTGATAGTACTGCATGTACTTTTGTCCCGGTCCGTTGCCCAGGGCGAACCAGGCGCGATCGTTGTCGACGGCCCGCACGTTGTCGTTCACCAAACGGTCGTACTCGCCGGTACGTGCCCAGATGTGCCCGGCCATGTGCGGGAGGTGCGATTCTCCCAGCGGATATTGAAACGCTTCGAGCGCGGCGGCGTCCGGCACGGCATCGTCCCAGCGGCGAACTTCCTCCAGCAGATGCACGCGCAGGTGATGCGCGCCGAGGTTTGAGGGCTCGAGCACGAGCGCGCGATCGACGTCGGCGAGGACTTCGCGCGCTTTGGGCGTCATTTCGTTCTGCGCGTCCAGCAGCGAGTCGTTGGCGGTGTAGACGGCGAAGCCGGCGATGACCAGGCCGTTGGGCTCGTCCTGGTGTGCCTTTGCGAAGGCCGTCATCGCATCGGCATAGCGGCCGAACTTGGCGCTCGTCGTTCCCTTGCCGTACCGCTGACGCATCGCCTCGATCAAGTCGCGTTCGGCGGGCGCGGCGTGCGCGAGATGGGCGCGCGCCTTCGCGACCGCATCCTCGCCGCGTCTTTCGCCCTCCGGCGTCGAGGGCCGGTTGATGTCGATCGCGTCGGCCTCGGCCAGTCCCCAATAGGCCATCGCGCAGTCCGGATCGCGCTGCACCGCGGCGCCGAACGCGACCTGGGCCTCGCCGACGTCGAACGCATAGAGCATCATCAAGCCGCGATCGAACAGCGCCTGCACTTGAGGGTCGCTCGTCTGGATCGTCCAGTGCGCCTGCGCCTCCGGCGCGGGACCGGCGGGTCCGGCGGGAGCGCCGGGCGCGGCCGTCAGCAGCAGCGCGGCCGCAAGTGCGAGTGGACTCGTCATGGTGCCGTTCTTTCGAGGTAGGGCCACGGCATTCCGATCGAACGTGCCAACCGGCGCTCTTCGCGCTCCATCCGGGTGCGCTCGCCCGCAGCCTCATGATCGTGACCCGCGAGATGAAGGACCGCGTGTATCAAGAGCCGTTCGATCTCGCGGTCCGGCGAAACGTCGTATGCCGCCGCCTGGCGTTTGGCGGCATCGACGCTGATCACGATGTCACCCAGCATACGCTCCAAACCTGGCGCGTGACCCCGCGGTCGCGTCTGGCCGCGGCGATCGAACGCCTCGGGCGGATAGAGCGGGAAGCTGAGCACGTCGGTCGGTGCGTCCTTGCCCCGATGCAGGCGATTGATTTCACGCATCGCGCGGTCGCGAACGAAGACCAGGGACACGCTGGTGTCATCTTCGCCGATCTCCACCATCAGCCGGGCCAGCGTTTCGGTCAACGAGCGCGTGTCGAGGCCGGCTTTGCGCGTGCGGTTGCTCAGATAGATCACGCGTCGCGTGCTTGAGACAATCGCTCGTACGCCTCAACGATCCGGCCGACGAGCGGATGCCGCACCACGTCTGCGGTTCGCAGGCGAACGATCCCGACATCGACCAGGTCCGTGAAGAGCCGCTCGACGTCGAGCAGACCGCTGCGCACACCGCGCGGCAGATCGATCTGCGTATCGTCGCCGGTCACGACCATCTTCGAATTCGCGCCCAGCCGGGTGAGGAACATCTTGAGCTGCTCGCGACTGCTGTTCTGCGCTTCGTCGAGGATCACGAAGGCGTCGGACAGCGTGCGCCCGCGCATGTAGGCCAGGGGTGCCACCTCGATCGTGCCGCGCTCCAGATACCGCGCCGTCATGCCGTCGTCGAGCAGTTCCGCCAGCGCATCGTAGAGCGGACGCAAGTAGGGATCGACTTTCTCCCGGAGATCGCCCGGCAGGAAGCCCAATTTTTCACCCGCCTCGACCGCGGGCCGGGACAAGACGATGCGCGCAACCTCACGGTTCTTGAGCGCGCGGACGGCCATGACGATGGCGAGGAAGGTCTTTCCGGTGCCGGCCGGACCCAGCGCAAAGGTCAGCGTGTTGGCGGCGATCGCTTCGACCAGTGCACGCTGGCCGGGCGTCTTGGGCCGGACCTCGCGACCGCGCGCCGTCGTCGCGAGCGTGGTCGGGATCGTACGCTCGGGGTCCGCGGGCGATCGTGCGGCGCCGGCCGCGAGCGCCACGTCGTCGGGGCTGACCTGCGAACCGCTGCGCGCCGCCACGAGCATTGCGGCCAGCACGGTCTCGGCCCGGGCAACGGCGCCGGGGTCGCCGCTGACGTGCACGCGGTCGCCGTCGAGCCGCAGCACGACGGGGATCAGCGCTTCGAGCGCGTTGAGGTTCTGATCGCCGTGGCCGCAGAAGCGGATGGGATCGGGAAGCCCGCCGAGGTCGAACATCGCCTCGCTGGTGGTCGACGGCATCTAGAGGCTAGAACGAGTCCGACCGGCGCGAAGGTGTCAACGCAGAGCAGGCGGCGGCAAAAGGATCTCGGCAAGGATGATGGCGCGGCGCGCGTGGGCGGGGTCCGCGAAGGCAGCGCGGATGAACGTGTGCATGGGCGGCGCCGGGAGCGCTGCCGTGGGGGCGCCGCCGGCCGGCTGCATCATCACCGGCAGCGGTCGCGGCGTGGCCACCACCGCGGGCCGGAGCGCCGCAGCAGCGACCGGCGCCGCAGGGCGCACGGGCACCGCTGCGGCCGCCGCGCGCTCCGCCTCGGCCTGGGCCTGCAGATACGCTTGTCGGGCCGCCTGAGCGGCCGGCGAGCGCCCTGCGGCGACGAGCTTTCTGCCCTGGCCTGCCAACACGAGGACCGCGATGATCGCCAGGGGCAGCCAGTTGAAGTTGTCCACTTACGGGAGCGCTCCGCCCGGCGGCGTCGGCGGTGAGGGCTGCGGCACTTCCGCGACGCTCTGGCCGATCGAACCGCGCATCTCGGTGTCGGCTTTGATGTTGTTCAGCCGGTAGTAATCCATCACGCCGAGATGCCCGGAGCGGAATGCTTCGGCGATCGCCTGCGGGATTTGCGCCTCGGCCTCGACGACCTTGGCCCGCATCGCCTGCGTCTCGGCCTTCTGTTCTTGCTCGGCCGCCTGCGCCGCATACTGCCGTTCGGAGGCCTTCGCTTGGGCGATGCGCCGGTCGGCTTCGGCTTGCGAGGTCTGCAGATCGGCACCGATGTTTTTTCCGACGTCGACGTCGGCGATGTCGATCGACACGATTTCGAACGCGGTTCCGGCGTCGAGACCCTTCGAGAGGACTGCCTTCGAGATGCGGTCGGGATATTCAAGGACTTCCTTGTGATCGATGGCCGCGCCGACCGCGCTGACGACGCCTTCACCGACGCGCGCGACGATCGTCGGCTCGCCCGCCCCGCCGACGTAGCGGTCGAGGTTGGAGCGCACCGTGATGCGCGCTTTGACGTTGAGCTGAATGCCGTTCTGGGCCACGCCTTGGAAAATCGGCGTTTCGATCACTTTCGGATTCACCGAGGTCTGGAGCGCCTCGAGGACATCGCGTCCGGCGAGGTCGATGGCGGCGGCACGCTGCCACTCCAGCGGGATCTGCGCGCGCTGCGCGGCGATCATCGCCAACACGACCCGCTGGATGTTGCCGCCCGCCAGGACGTGCGACTGCAACTGATCGACGGTCAAGTTGAGTCCGGCCTTGCGCGCGCGTACGAGATTCTCGACGATCAGCCCGGCCGGCACGCCGATGATGCGCATCCGGATCAGGGCGCCGATCGACAGCGGTACGCCGGCCGCGATCGTGCGGATCCACAGCCCGAGTGGGAAATAGTACAGGAAGAAGACCAGAGCGATGAAGATCGCCAGAATGAAGACGATCAGAACGAAGGGCCCCACGGGTATTCTCCTCTAGGCCGAAGCCGCCGTTTCGGGGCGCACGAAAATCCGCGCGCCCTCGACGCGGGTTACCCGGACGGGTGTACCCGCTGGAACGAATTCACCTTCCGTCAGGACGTCGACGCGAAGTTCTCCGAACCGGGCTACGCCGGCCGGCCGCAGGAAGGAAACCGCCTCACCGCGCGCTCCCAGCAGCGACCGATGGTCCTCACTCGCCACATAGTCCGCGCCCTGCGTCCCGGCGAACATCAGCCGCTTGACGAAGGCATTCTCGGGCAGCACGCGCTGTGCCAGCACGAAGATGATTGCACTGAGGATGATCGCGACGGCGACCGATTGCAGCGCCATGTAGAAGAACGGCACGCCGAAGGCCAGCAATACCGACGCCGCGAGCGCCAGCGCGCCCACCGAGCCGGCCACCCCGTGCCCCGGCAGAACGTGCAGTTCGAACAGGATCAGCAGCACGCCGGCCAGCGCCAGCGCGACGACGAGGCCGTTCGAAAACCCGGCGTACACGTGGGTTCCGAAGAACAGCGCGAGTGCCGCGATGCCGACCGCGCCGGCGACGAAATGCAGCGTCTGCAGTTCGATCAGCAAGCCCAGGAACCCGATCGTCAGCAGGAAGCCGCTGACCTCCGGGTTGGTCGCGAACCGCGCGACCTGTTCGCCGAAAGTGTAGGTCGCGCTCTCGCGCGGTACTCCGGCCAATCCGAAGCGTTCGATCGCGGCGTCGAACGTCGGCAGCGTCGCATCCGAGAATCCCGCCGCCTGCGCGCGTTCCGCGGTCAGGGTCAGGATCGCTCCCGGCGCCTTGTAGTCGGACGCGACGACGTCGGCATCGACCATCGCCGCGGCGAGATGCTCGTTGCGATGGTAGCGGCCCGCGGTCGCCTCGAACTCGGAACGCAGCGCGGAAACCGTCTTGACCGTCTTCGGGATCGGCTGCGCGGCCCCGATCGATGCACCGGGCGCCATGACGATGTGCGCGGCCGACAGGCTCACCAGCGCGCCGGCGGACCAGGCCCGCGTGACGTACGCATCGACCGGAACCGGACTGGACAGCAGCGCATCGCGAATTTCGGTCGCCGCCGACACCAGACCACCGAAGGTGTTGACGTCGAGGACGATGGCGCGCGCGTCTTCGGCCTTTGCCTCGGCGACCGCCCGTGTGACCAGATGCGCCATCCCTTCGTCGATCGTGCCGGTGATCGGGACGATCACCACCGGTCCTTGCGGTCTGGCTGAGGCCGGGTTCCACGCCGCCACCGCCCCCGCCAGGAGGCAGAACAGCGTGAGGCTGCGGCGCACGATCACGCTTGGGTGTACCGCCCCGGCGGACGCAGGTTACGCGGTCGCAAGCTCTTCCCCGACGACCTGACGCACGAGGTTCCCATCCGCCAGCCCCTTGAGCTGGGGCATCACCAGTTTCATCAGCGCGCCCTGGTTGCGGCCGCCCTCCGGCAGCCCGGAGAGCGCCGCGCGCACGATCGCACGCACCTCGTCCGCCGATTTCTGCGCCGGCAGATAGGCCAGCAAGAGCTCCCGCTCGCGCGTCTCCTTGGCGACGAGTTCGGTCCGCCCGGCCTTACCGAACTGCTCGATGGAATCGCTGCGCTGTTTCACCAGCCGTTGGACGACGGCCAGCTGTTCCTCGTCGGAGAGTTCGCTGCCGGCGTCGATCCGGCGATAGTTGAAGGCCGAGATCACGCTGCGCAGCGCGTCGAGGCGCAGCTGATCCCGCGCTCGCATCGCGTCCTTCAGATCGGCGGTGATCCGCTCTTTGATGCTCATTCCCGAATCAGGCTACCGCCCCCAGGCGCACTCCACCTGGGGCCGGCGCCCGTCAGCGGCCGGGAGGCGCCGATGCAGTTCTACCGGCAACGCTGCAGAGTTAGCTGCGGCGTTTGCGCGCGGCCGCGCTCTTCTTCTTACGGCGGACGCTGGGTTTCTCGTAGTGTTCGTGCTTGCGCGCCTCGGCTAATACGCCGGCTTTCTGAGTCGCCTTCTTGAAGCGGCGCAGTGCGCTTTCGATCGTCTCACCGGGTGCGACGCGAATCTCCATGCTACGAAACACCTCCCCTCGTCGCGGCCAAGAACCGCAGCGTAGCCCGAATGGGCCCAACGTTGGACGATACCACAGCGCGACGGAAAAGCCAATCCGCTAGCCGGGCGGCCACCTCATCGGGCGCGAGGCGAGCACGTGCAGATGCAGGTGCGGCACGGTCTGGCCGCCGTCCGGCCCTTCGTTGATCACCACTCGGTAGCCGTCGCGGCCGAGCCGCGTTCCGAGCGCGGCGGCGGTCGAAAGCAAGCGGGCCAGTTCGTTCTCAGCGGCGCCGGCGGCAAACGCGCTCAAGTGCTCGGCATGGCGGGTCGGCACGACCAGCACGTGAACCGGCGCCTGCGGGTTCAGATCGTGAAATGCCACTACGTGCTCGTCGCGATACTCCTCGCGAGCCCCGATCTCGCCGCGCACGATCTTGCAAAAGATGCAGTCATCGCTGCCGTTCATCGGCTATGCTCCCGGCCGCATCAGCTCGAAGTGATACGCCGTGTTGGGGCTCGGCACGAAACCTCTGATCGACGACTTGAGCACGACCGGAACCGTCGTATGCACGAGCGGAATCGCCGGTGCTTGATCTCGTACCATGACCAGCGCTTGCTGGTAGATCGCGCGCCGCTTTGCTTCGTCGACCGTCTGCTGCCCGGCCAGCATGAGCCGGTGGAATGCGGGATCGCGCCAGAACGAGTAGTTCTGCGCAGTCCCGTCTTTGCGCGCCGAATCCTGATCGAGCAGCGGATAGAGAAAGTTGTCGGGATCGCCGTTGTCGCCGGTCCAGCCGATCAAACATATCTCGTGCTCGCCGTGGCGAATCTTGTCGAGAAACACGCCCAGTTCACTCGGCTGCAGCGTTATCTCGATCCCGGCTTGCTTCAGGTTGGCTTGAATCGCTTCGGCGACCCGCTGCGGCTCGGGGAGATACGGTCGCGGCGAAGTCGGGTAGCTCAGCGAGGTTGCAAACCCGTGCGGAAAACCGGCTGCGGCGAGCAGCGCCTTCGCCCGTGCGACGTCGTGCGGATAGGCTTTCACCGCCGGGTTGTCGCCCAGCATCCCCGGCGGCAGCCATGTGTTTGCGACGACGGCACCCTTGGCATACAGGTCGGCAGCCATCGCCGGCAGGTCCAGGGCGTAGGCGATGGCCTGCCGGACCCGCACGTCGCCGAACGGTTTCTTCTCCATCTCGAGCGCGATGTACGATGTGTTGTTCGCCGGCTGTTCGTAGACGGTCAGCCCCTTCTGCTCCGCCAGCGTCTTGGCGTCGTCCGGGCGCGGGTCGGTGAGCATGTCGATGTCACCCTTCTCGATCGACAGCACGCTGGTTGCCTGATCGGGGATGTCGCGGATGATCACCGTCTGGTAGGCGGGTTTCGGGCCCGACCACTTCGGATTTGCGACCAGCGTGATGTGGTCGTCACGCACCCACTCGGCGACCGCATAGGGTCCGCTCCCGACCGGCTTGAGCTCGAATCCCTTGGGGTCGGCGAGGATCGCCTGCGGTGAGCCCAGCCCGAACGGCTGCTCGGCGATGTCGTGCAGGAATGACCCGCGCGGAACCTTCAGCGTGAACACGACGCGCGTCTTGGTCGGCGTCTTCACGTCGATGATGATCCCCGGGAACCCACCGAACACATCGACGTAGTACGCGTACGTGAAGCTGCCGTGCGCCGGATGCGACGGCAGCCGCCAGCGATCGAAGTTGAATTTCACCGCGGCGGCATCGAGCGGCGTACCGTCCGAGAACACCAGCCCCGGCTTCAGATCGAAGGTCCACGTCTTTCCGTCGGGGCTGACCGACCAGTGCCGCGCCGCGTCGGGACCGACGTCGAAGCTTCCGGGTTTGAACGCCACCAGGTTCTGCATCACCTCGTTGGTCGTGTTCAGCGAGAGGCCGTCGGTCGCGTGCGACGGATCGAGCACGACCGCATCCTTCACCCGGGCCATCACCAGCATTGCCCCGTTCGGGCCGCTGCCGGCGTTCGTACCGCCGCCGCATGCGCCCAGGGAGAACGTCAGGGCGAGCACGGTCAGGGCGGCTCTCGAGGGCGTCGGAATGATGGCGGTCTCCTCGTTCGATCAGTGCGTGCGGACGCTGAAGATCCAGCTGCGGGTCACCAGGTTGCCGGCATTGTCGGCCACCGAAACCGTCACGCTGACGGGACCGTCGGCGAGCGGAACGCTCGGGCTATACGTCACGAAGGTGTCGGTGCGCGTCGCCGACGGCGTCACGTCGAGACCGTTCACCTCCAGCCGCACCGATGAAACGCTGATGCCGACGTCGGTCGGCGTGCGGTACGTCGCGTAGATCGACGGTTTGTTGTTGTTGACCGTCAAGCCGAACGACGGCGCGATGTCGACGATTTGCGGCGGCGTGGTGGTCACGACCAGCAGCTGGGAGGCCTCCGCGCGCGGGGCGTTCGTCGCGCCGACGGTCAGATGGCCGTAGATCGAGGTGCGGCCGAAGTTGACGCCGTCGGGCACCTTGTAGCTCGTGGCGTAGGTTCCCGGCTGCGCACGATCTTCGGGCAGCGGCAGCCCTTGGACGTAGGTTCCGATGTCGAACGATGCGACGCCGCCCGGTGTCCCGTGCATCGTCACCGTGAACGCATCGCCGGCGCGCAGCGCCCCGCGCGCGGCAACGCCGAAATCGGTGATCTGCGCCGCACCGGCGGGCGTCGGGGTAGCGGGCATCGCACGCGAGATCAGGATCTGGCGCTTCTCACCGGTGTCCGGATTCAACCGCACGGTCACGCTGTCGCCGACCTTCAGATCGCCGATCGCCGCAGGCTGACCGTTGAGCGTGATCGCCGTGCTCTTGTCGGGCTGCACGATGTACCCGCTCTGCAGGACGAACGCACTCGGCGAAACCGCCGCAATCGTCCCGGCCCGCGACGCATAGCGCAGCACAACCTGATCGACGCTGCCGTTCCGGCGCAGCACGATGCTCGCCGCGTCGCCGACGTGAACGTCGGCCAGCGAGGCCGGCGTCGCCGTGCGCGTCACGACGTCTTGGATGATGATCTTGGCGTCGGAGGTGATCGCGATGGTGCGCACCGACGGACCCTTCGTCACCGTCAGCGTCTCGGGCGCAGAGTTCAAGTCCACCGCGCTGACGGTGCCGACGATCTGGGTCGAGCCGCCGGGCGTATGCTGTTCGAGACCGGGCGTGCGGCCTACGACCAAGGAGGTCACCTCGACGCGCTCGGCCTTGGCGTCGTAGGAGACCTGAGCGCCCAAGGCGTCGGCGACGAAGCGCAGCGGCACGTAGGTTGCACCGTCGATCTCGACCGCCGCCGTATCCATCAGCACGTGGCGCTGGTCGATCGTCGCACGTCGCGAGCCGCGGTGGACGACGATCCGGCGCGAGGGCGCTGACGCGATCAGGGCGTCCTTCGCGCGCGAGACCGTGATCCCCAGCGCGCTGTAGATCCGGACGATCGGCACCAGCAGCCTGCCCCCCACGATGCGCGGGGCGGGTTCGCGCGGCAGTTCGTCGCCGTTGACGACGATCGCAATCTCGCGCACCGGCGTTTCGTCCGCCTTCGACTGGGCCGCACTTGCCGGCAGGCACGGGGATACGGTGAACGCGATGAACACCGCGGCCATACCGCGACCGAACCGGATCAGGGACATACGACCTCGCGATAGACGGCGGCCGTCGAAGCCGCGAACCGATCCCAGGTATACGCCCGCAGGCTGACCGCGCCCTCGGCAGCGCGGGCCCGCGAGCCGGCGGGATTGACGACGACGGCATTCAGAAGCGAGGCGAGCGCGCGCACGTCGCCGGCCTCGAACGTCCGCGCGAAGGGCGCGACGATTGCCGGTACGCTCGTCGTCGTCGCGATCACGGGCGTGCCGGCGACCGTTGCCTCGAGACTCGGAATACCGAACCCCTCGCTCAGCGACGGCTGCACGTACGCCACGGCCCCGCGATAGCGCTGCGCCAAGGTCAGCGCATCGATCCGCCCGAGGAACGCGATCCGTCCAGCTCGGCGCACGTACCGTTCGCGCACCGCGGGAACATCCGGCCCGGTCAAGACGAGATCGAGTTCCGCCTCCGGCGGGAGCGCGGCCCACGCGGCGTAGAGCGTCTCGAGGTCTTTGTGCGGGCGATGATTGCCGGCGTACAAGACATAGGGGCGCTCGTCGACCCATGGCGCCGCGTCGGGAATCGCGTCGTCATAGCCCAGCGGAATGACCCGTATCCGCTCCGGCGCAATGCGAAGCAGGGTTGCCGCGTCGGCGGCGACGCGCGGGTCGCTCACCAGAACCCGCGCCGCCGCGCGATAGAACGGCGCAGCGACGATGCGCCAATAGGCAGCGGTCAAGCGCGAGAACGAGGCCGGATAGCGCAGGTGGATGCAGTCGTGCAGCATCGCGACATACGGTCGCGGCACGAAGGGCGCGGACTCCAGGTACGGCAGGTGCACGAGATCGGCGCGTGCGGCGCGCAGCGCGAACGGTTGAACGATGAGCGGTGCGGTGACGCGGACCAGGTCGATGTCGGGCGCGACCCGCGGCATACGTTCGAGCAAGGCCCGCGTGTAGGCACGCATCCCGTCCGACGCGCGCGACGTCGCGTAAGCCGCCAGCGCGACGCGCATCAGGCCAGCAGCTCGCGATAGACGGCGGCGGTCGCGCGCGCAGTACGTTCCCAGGTCAGATACGCCGTTGCCGCGCGCACGTGCTCCGCCGCAGCCGTCCGCTCGTGCGGACCCGCCGTCGCCGTCGCCAGGATGAGCGCGCGCAGCGCGCCGGCGTCGCCCGCGGGATACATGTCCGCGAACGCGCGCAGCACGGCGGGCACGGCAGGCTCGGAGGCGATAACGGGCGTCGCCGAGCGCATCGCCTCGAGGATCGGCAATCCGAACCCTTCGCGTAACGCGGGCTGCACGTACGCGACCGCCCCACGGTGCAGCGCCCAGATCTCGGCCTCTGTACGGTCGCCGAGAAACACCAAGTCGCCGGCGTCGCCGCGCGTCGCCGCCAGCGATGCTTCGTCGGGCCCCGTGAGCACCAGATCGAGCGGCAACCCGGCCGGCAATCCCGCCCACGCCTCCACCAGCGTGCGCAGGTCTTTGTGCGGCCGGTGGTTTCCGGCATAGAACAGATACGGGCGACGGCGCGGGTCAGGCTGTGCCGGCGCCTCCGGAGCGTCGACGCCCAGCGGTATGACCCGCACGCGTGCCGGATCGACGCGAAGGTACCGCTCGAGCAGCCCGACGGTGGACTCATCGTCGGTGATCACTGCGCGCGCGGAGCGGAGAACGGGGCCGACGATCCTGCGCCAATACGGTCCAACCTTGGACTTGGCGTAGTCGGGAAACTCGAGATCGATCAGATCGTGCACCGTCACGACGTGCGACACCGGAACGAAGCGCGGCACGTACGGCGTCGGAAAATGCACCAGCCGCGGGCGCAGCCGCAGGAGTGAGACCGGCATGCCGGCCTGTTCCGCCACGTCGAAGTTGTCGCCCCGGCCGAACTCGGCCAGCGTCAAATCGGGCGCAACCCGCGGCAGCCACTCGCGCAAGGCGCGCACGTAGGCGAGCATGCCGGCCGACGTGTGCGACGTCTCACGGACGTCGAGCGCGACGTCCGGCCTCACGCGCGCCGGAGGGCTTTGCTGCGAACGACGACGCGGTAGCGGGCGCTCTCCCAGGCCACAAACGGTCCGCGCCAACCGTCGCGCCAGCCGCCGTAGCGCAGCAGCGACCACGCGAAGCGCAGCGGCAGCATGGCGAGCGCGCCGGCGTAGCGGCGGCGTGACGGCGGCAGCGCCTGCGCCTCGACGCTGGTGTAGAAGTCGAACTTCGCCCGGTACGATGCGAGCGTCGGATACGAATCGTGAACGATCGCCCCGGGTAGATCGGCGACCTCGCCGTCGACGCTCCAGAGTTCGTGCAGCTGTGCGCCGCTACGGCTCCCCGCCACGCGTGCGCGATCCGTGCGCACCAGACGCAGGAGGCGTTCGTTCGACCATCCCGCCGTCCGGACCGCGCGTCCGCACAGCATCGTCACGCGCCGCACGCGATAGCCGGTAACTTCATCCGAGCTGCGCAGAATCGCCTCGCGAAGCGTCTCGTCGATCAGTTCGTCGGCATCGAGCATCAGCGCCCAGGGCGTGGTGACGCGTCCGAGCGCGTAGCGCCGCGCGGTGACAAAGCCGGTCCAGCGGCGCGACTCGACCTGCGCCCCGTGCGCGCGCGCGATGGCGACCGTATCGTCGCTCGAACCCGCGTCGAGGACGAACACGCGCACGCCGGACGGCAGCCGCGCGAGCATGGCCGGGAGTCGCGCCGCCTCGTCGCGCGTGAGGGTGACGACGGTGAGGTCGGCGGGGTTCAGCGGCGCACGAGCGCGCCGTCGGCAACGCCGAGGCGGGCGCGCGCCCGCTCCAGCGCAGCACCGATCCAGTCCCGATAGAGCGGGGACGGACGATTCGGGCGGCTCTTGTACTCGGGATGCGCTTGCGTCCCGACAAACCAGGGGTGCATATCCTGCGGCAGCTCGATCAGCTCGACCAGCGACGTGCGCCCGAGCGGATGATGGCCGGTGAACACCATGCCGTGCTCTTCAAAGAGCGGCTTATACCGGTTGTTGAACTCGTAGCGGTGGCGGTGGCGCTCGCTGATCTGGGTCTGGCCATAGGCCCGCGCAGCCAGCGAATCCGGTTCGAGTTCGCAACCGTACGCGCCCAGACGCATCGTACCGCCCTTGAGGTCGAGGTTGCGCTGTTCGGGGAGGAAGTCGATGACCGGATCGGGGGTCGTCTCGTCGACTTCGGTCGTCATCGCTTCGCTCAGACCGCATACGTTGCGGGCGAACTCGACACACGCCAGCTGCATCCCGTAGCAGATCCCGAGGAACGGGATCTTCCCCTCGCGCACACGCTGGATCGCCATCAGTTTGCCCTTGACGCCGCGGGCCCCGAAACCCGGGGCAACCAGCACGCCGTCGACGTCGTCGAACGCGCCCAGACCCTCAGCCTCGATGCGCTCGGAATCGACCCGCTGCACGTCGACCGCAACATCGTGATAGATGCCCGCGTGGGCGATCGCCTCGATGATCGAGATGTAGGCATCCTTGAGTTCGACGTATTTCCCGACCAGCGCGACCTTGATCCGGCCGCCCGGATTCTCGATGCGCTCGACGATCGCGCTCCAATCTTCGAGCTGCGGCGGCGTCGTCTCCAGGCGCAGCTTGCGGATCGCGATCTCGGCCAAGCCTTCGGCTTCGAGGTTGAGCGGCACTTGATAGATCGTCGACGCGTCGCTGTTCTGCACGACGTTCTGGACCGGGACGTCACAGAACAGTGCGATCTTCTCCTTGAGTTCGATCGGGATCGGGCGCGAGGAATCGGTGCGCAGCACGATCGCGTCCGGGGTGATACCGATCGCGCGCAGCTCGCGCACCGAGTGCTGGGTCGGCTTTGTCTTGAGCTCGTCCGCCGCTCCCAGGTGCGGCAGCAGCGTCAGGTGGACGAACATCACGTTCTCTTCGCCGACCAGGTGGCGCACCTGACGGATCGCTTCGAGAAACGGCAGCGATTCGATGTCGCCGACCGTGCCGCCGACCTCGACGATGCAGACTTGCGCCCCGCTCGATTCGGCGATGCGCGTGATGTGGGCTTTGATCTCGTTGGTGATGTGCGGGATCACCTGAACGGTCGCCCCGAGGTAGGCGCCGCGGCGTTCCTTCTCGATGACCGACTTGTAGATCTGACCGGTCGTGACGTTGTTGTCGCGTGTCAGTGATTCGTCGATGAAGCGCTCGTAGTGTCCGAGGTCGAGGTCGGTCTCGGCGCCGTCTTCGGTGACGAAGACCTCCCCGTGCTGGTACGGGTTCATCGTGCCGGCGTCGACGTTGATGTACGGGTCCAGTTTCTGGACCGACACCGCGACACCGCGGCTCTTCAGCAGGCGGCCGAGTGAGGCTGCCGTGATCCCCTTCCCAAGCGAACTGACCACGCCGCCAGTGAAGAAGATGAACTGGGCCATGGGACTGCTTCGCTTCGCCAAGCACCCTCCCCGGACCCGCCGCCCAGAGCCCTCTAGGAAGCCGGCGGAACGGCCGCGACGACGAACCGCTCGTGGCCGCCGTAGTCGCGAACCGTCTCGCATCCGGCCGTGGGCAGCGCCGCGCGCACGAGGACTTCGAGCGCTTGCGTGTTCTCCGGCGATGCTTCGAGGATTGCGATGCCGCGGGGTGCGACCAGCGTGCTGAGTGCGGGGACGAAGCGGCGGTAGAGGTCGAGGCCGTCGGGGCCGCCGTCGCGGGCTTCGCGCGGCTCGAAGGAGACCGGATCCGGCGCCGGGGCGCATTCGGCGGTGGGCACGTAGGGCAGGTTTGCGATCACGCAGTCGAAGGGTGCGTACGGGAGCAGCGGCGTCGCCAGATCGCCGTGGAAGAACGTGATGTGCTGGAAGACGTTGTTGCGCGCGGCGTTGCTGCGCGCGACCGCCAGCGCGTCGAGTGAGGAATCCGTCGCGAACACGTCGAGATCGGGCAGCTCGCAGGCGAGCGTGACCGCGATCGCGCCGCTGCCGGTGCCGACGTCCGCCGCGCGGCCGCGTTCGCGTCCGATCGCGCGCAGGTGGCGCAGCGCCCATTCGATCGCGATCTCCGTCTCCGGCCGGGGCACGAGCACGCGCGAGTCGACCGCGAACATGCGGCCGTAGAATCCCGCTTCGCCGGTCACGTACGCGAGCGGCATGCCGCGCTCGCGCTTCGCGACGAGCGCTTCGAAGCGCTCGGCCACATCGGGCGCTAAGCTGCGTCCGGCGTGCGCGAGCATTTCCTGGCGCGTCACGCCGCCGGCGTGAGCCAGCAGAAACGCCGCATCGAGGCGACCGGTTCCACCGATGGGCTCGAGCCGCACCGACGCGTCGCGCAGAGCTTCGCCGATCGTCACCTCAGGAACGAATGGTGACGACGGCTTTGCCGACCAGCTGCCGGTCGAGCAAGGCCCCGATCGCGAGCCCGGCGTCCTCGAACGCGTAATGGGCGTGGACGCGTGGCTCCAGCTTCCCGTCGCGCATGAGGGCGAACATCGCGTCGAAGTTTGCTTGATTGCGGACCGGATGCTGACCGGCCCAGGTTCCCCAGTACACCCCGAGCGCTTCGAGCTCGCGCAGCAGGAGCCGATTCGCGGGGATCGCGGGAATGCGCCCGGAGGTAAAGCCCACGATCAAGATACGGCCTTGCCACGCCATCGCACGCAGCGCACCGTCGAACACGTCACCGCCGACGTTGTCGAGCAGCACATCGACGGCTTCGATCGTCTCGGCGATCGACTTCGGG